>Ga0160502_100379_pt1 | contig 35049 bp, 35 predicted proteins | sample DIDnMG_14_FD_108237 | JGI IMG/M metagenome (GOLD analysis project Ga0160502, IMG submission 108237) | Enriched soil microbial communities from UW Madison campus, WI, USA - DID2933_E24_Xylan MG | ecosystem: Environmental > Terrestrial > Soil > Unclassified | place: USA: Madison, Wisconsin... | reverse complement strand
TTTAAACGGAGCATCAACCTCTTGCGGTTTCATTGGCACTCTGTTGGAACTTGGCAGCTGCTCGGTAAACGGCTGTTTATTTCCATAAGTGTTCTCCATTTTAATTTTATAGAGTAACTTTGCATTTTTTCCCAGTTCTTTGGTAAGCGCAACTTTCAACAATTTTACGTAGTGCTCTTCGAGCCACTCGTAGAAAAATTTACTTGGAACCTGAATGTATAATGCGTTATCGGTTAGCTCAACTGATTTGATTGGTTCAAACCAAGTTTTATATGCTTGGTCTTGAATATTATCCTTTATAAAGGACAAACAGTTTTCCCATACCGATTGAGCAGTTTTAGTCATAGATTCAGATAAATTTTTATTATTGTTATAAAGATTCTCCTAATAAAAGAGGAGCAATTTTATTCCGTATTTCGGGATAACAAATATGTGAACAAATTTCTGTAAAAAAAAATATTTTGGTATCTAATTTTATAAAAAAAAGTTGTAATGCGACTTTTTAAATTCGAATTTTTTTAATATTTTATAAATGAAAAATCATCAGACTCAAGTACGAGTTCGTTACTCAGAAACCGACCAAATGGGAGTCGTTTATCACGGAAATTATGTACCTTATTTTGAAATTGGACGCGTGGAATGGCTTAGAAATAAAGGGGTTTCGTATAAAAGCATGGAAGAAAGCGGTATTGGCCTCCCGATTGTGAACATGAACATAAATTACAAAAAATCGGCGAGATATGATGAACTTTTAACAATTCATACGACTTTTAAAAGTCACTCTTCAGTTAAGATCGAATTTGACTGCGCAATCTACAATGAGGCAAATGAGTTATTAACAACTGCGACGTTTATTTTAGTATTTGTTGCGTTAAAAACGGGTCGTCCAACAGCTCCTCCAGACTATATTTTGGAAATATTTAAATCGCTTGAATAATTGTTAAAATGAGCGAGATTTTGATGTTAATTTATACTAATTTAATATCAATTTCGAACATTAAATCAAAAATGCTGAACACTGTTTCGGCATTTTTTTTTCGCGTTTTTGTCACAATTTTACCAATTGGCAATCCTGAAATTTCATCCATTTCCATTTCTTGAGAAACGATTTCTAATTTCTTTTCTTTGATAACTCGCATTACTTTATTCATGTTTTTGTAATCAAAAGAAATTAAAAATTCGACATCAATTGTCTTTTCAACGATTTCACAAACTTCTAAAGTCTGTTGTGCAGTTGTTCGATATGCAGAAATCAATCCGCCGACGCCTAATTTTACTCCGCCAAAAATACGAACGACTACAACCAAAACGTTAGTTAGTCCAAAAGATTGTATTTGTCCATAAATTGGTGCGCCAGCCGTGTTGCTTGGTTCGCCGTCATCGTTGGCGCGATACGAGATTTTATTTCCAACACCAATTTGATATGCATAACAATAATGTACCGCGTGAGGATGTTGCTTTTTAAGTTCCTCGATAATAGGTTTTACTTCATCTTCATGATCTATCGGAAATGCATAACCAAAAAATTTACTGCCTTTTTCTTTGAACAGTATTTCTTCAGATGCAGATGCAATAGTTTGATAAGTATCGTTAATTTCCAAAAGCAGTATTCTAAATTAGATTCTTTTTATAAAGGTCAACAACATCTTCTTTTCCAACTTGAAGATTCCAAACTTTAATTCCTAAAGTTGAAGCGCTGTCTGTATTTTCTGTTTTATCATCAACAAATAAAGTATTTTCTGCAACTAGATTATTTTGATCTAAAACAAATTGATAGATTTTCGGATCAGGCTTTCTCATCCCGATATCAAATGAAAAATAAACTTTTTCAAAACAGTCATAAAAATCTTTGTAGAAAGAAACACCGCTTTTTTCTTCAAATGTATTGATATGGATAGAATCGGTATTGCTTAATAAGAACAGACGATATTTTTTTGATAATTCCTGAAGAAATTCTAAACGATAAAAAGGGAAATCTGCCAAAACTGCATTCCAAGCTCTCAGAATATCTTCTTTTGAAGCATTTGGTAGTTGTTTTTGAAAACCGCTAATAAAATCTTCTGGTGAAATAGCTCCAACTTCAAAAGAAAGATTTAATTGGTCAAATTCTGCGTTCCATTCTTTCATTCCAAGTTTTTGCAAACCAGAAATTGTGGCAGGTTTATCTAAATTGATAAAAATATCTCCAAAGTCAAAAATTATCGCATTAATCATGATTTCTAATTTGTATCAGTTCGTCGCTTAATATGTTGGTTTTTGTGCTGTTTTTTCTTGTAATAATTGGAGCTTTTGTTCCATTTAGAAAATTAGTTTTTCCAACAAAAATTCTAGCTTCATCCCAAAGATTTTCATCAATAAAAGATTGGAGCGTTTGTCTTCCGCCTTCAATTATTATAGATTGAATTTGATTTTGATATAAAACATCCAATATCTGAGAAATGATATTTTTGCTAAAATCAATTACTTCAAATTGAGTGTTTTCTGTTGATGGCTTTGAATCTTTAGAAAAAATTAAAGTTTTCACAGAATCATCAAAAATAAAACTGTTTTCATCGATTCTATTGTTTTGATCGATAACAACTCGAACGGGATTATTACCGTTCCAATCTCGAGCATTTAATTTTGGATTATCATCAACAACAGTCTGTGTTCCAACTAAAATAGCCTGTTCTTCTGTTCGCCATTTGTGAACCAATTGTCTTGAATATTGATTCGTAATCCAAATAGGTTTTCGATCTTGATCAATTGCTTTTTCAGGAGTTAAAAATCCGTCTTGACTTTCGGCCCATTTTAAAATGATATAAGGTCTTTTTTTCTGATGAAAAGTAAAAAAACGCTTATTTAGTTCATTGCACTCCTCTTCTAAAACTCCAACTGTAACATTTGCGCCAGCTTCAATTAATTTTAAAATTCCTTTTCCAGCTACTTTTTCATTCGGATCAACCGTTCCGACAACAACATTCGGAATTTCATTTGCAATAATCAAATCGCAGCAAGGAGGTGTTTTGCCAAAATGGCTGCAAGGTTCTAAACTCACATAGATAGTTGCTTTTTTCAACAGCGATTTATCTTTTACAGAACGAACAGCATTTACTTCTGCATGCGGCTCGCCAGCTTTTTTATGCCAACCTTCGCCAATAATTTGACCATCGTAAACAATTACGCTTCCGACCATTGGGTTCGGATATGTTGTTCCCAGCCCATTTTGTGCCAATTCGATACAGCGTTTTATGTATTTTTCATGTATATTCACAATGCAAAAGTAGTTAATTTTAAGATTATCACTAACTCGAAAACATTAAGTTGTGAAACAATCCAGATAGTTATAATACTATCAAAAAAGTATATTTACTTTTGTATTTATAATGATTTAGAATAAAAAAAATGGTAAATTGGCTTATAAGAGCAATTAAAAAAGAAGATAATCAAGCAGTTGCAAGTTTGATAAGATCGGTTTTTGATGAAATGGAAATTCCAAAAGTAGGAACAGCATATGAAGATCCTTACTTGGATTTGATGTTTGAAGAATATGCCAAATCCAAATCGGCATATTTTGTTGTTGAAAGTGACGGAGAAATTGTGGGCTGTGCTGGAATTGCGCCTTTAGAAAATGGAGATCCTAAAATATGTGAATTGCAGAAAATGTATTTTCTGCCAAAAACAAGAGGTTTAGGAATTGGATCAAAAATGATGGACAAATGTTTAGAACAAGCAAGATTTTTTGGTTTTGAAAAATGTTATATCGAAACAATGCCTTTTATGCATGCCGCACAAAAGTTGTACAAAAAATCTGGTTTTGAATATTTGGACGCGCCAATGGGAAATACAGGGCATTGTTCTTGCCCTATATGGATGCTGAAAGTTTTGTAATTTTAATGTAACAAATTTAAAACAGCAAGACTTATTGAAAGATGAATGTCAGTTTTTGGCTGATATAAATGCTCAAAAAATAAAAATGAAAATTAAACAATATCGTACTCAGTTTATTAAAGAATTATCTCCTTTTTACGATGCGTACGAAGCAGAGAGCTTTTTTTATTTGATTCTTGAGGATAAACATAAACTTCGCCAGATTGATTTAGCGTTAAATCATGAATTGGTTTTTGATGAGAATGATTTTGTGATATGGGATGAGTTGTTAAAACAGCTTAAAAAAGAAGTTCCGATTCAATATTTACTTGGGAAAACTAATTTTTATGGTTTGGATTTTGAAGTAAATGAAAATGTTTTGATTCCGAGGCCTGAAACAGAAGAATTGGTCGAATGGATTATTAACGAAAATACAAGTCCTGCTAAAAACAAAAAAATAAGAATTCTAGATATTGGTACGGGAACTGGCTGTATTGCTATTTCTCTGGCAAAGAATCTTCCGAACGCAGAAGTTTTTGGAATTGATGTTTCTAAAAAAGCAATTGAAACCGCAAAAAGAAACGCTTTAAAAAATAATGTCGACGTTACTTTTATGTTTCTGAATATTTTGGAAACAGAAGAATTTACGTGTCAGTTTGATATTATAGTTTCAAATCCGCCGTACGTTCGAAATTTAGAAAAAGTAGAAATCAAAAAGAATGTTTTGGATTACGAACCGCATTTAGCGCTTTTTGTAGAAGATACTGATCCATTGATTTTTTATAGAAAAATTGCTTCTCTATCGAAAAACGGACTTCAGAAAAGTGGGAAATTATATTTTGAAATCAATCAATATCTTGGAAAGGAAATGATCGATTTATTAGAAAATATGAATTTCAAAAATGTTGAACTTCGAAAAGATATTTACGATAACGATCGTATGATAAAAGGGAATATTTAAGTTTTTAGTCTCGGTCTCAGTTTTCAGATATATTAACTGAAAACTGCGACTAAAAATTATTCATAACGCAAAGCTTCAATAGGATCTAATTTTGAGGCTTTAATTGCGGGATATAAACCAGAAACTAGCGCAACACAAAAACTTGTTCCAAAAGCGGCAAAAATAGCCATCCACGGAATCACAAAAACAAAACTCATGGCCGTTGCAATGGCAAAACCAAGGAGGATTCCTAAAAGGATTCCAACCAAACCTCCAATTTGTCCGATCAATAAAGTTTCTATAAAAAACTGAAAAGCAACAGTTGATCTTTTTGCTCCCAAAGCTTTACGAACACCAATTTCGCGAGTACGTTCTGTAACCGAAACAACCATAATATTCATTAAGGCGATTGAAGATCCTAAAATTGTGATGACAGATATAGTCCATGCTGCTATTCCTAGATATTGAGTTATGCTTAGAATTCGGTTAATCAAATCATCGCTTCGGCCAATTCCAAAATTATTATCGCGGACAGGACTTAATTTACGAACTCTTCGCATTGTGCTTGTCGCATTGTCTATGGCTTCGTCTAAAACTTCTTTCTTGGAAACCATTACGCTTATCGTATAATTAATGTTTGGTGCCGTAAATAAGGAACGCGCTACTTGAATTGGAATTAAAACGCGCAAATCCTGGCTGTTTCCAAAAGTTGATCCTTTTTCTTTTAAGACACCAATAACTTTAAATCGAGCGCCTCGAATTGAAATTATTTTATCAATAGGGTTTAGGTCTTTTAATAGGCCCTTTTCGAAATCAGAACCTACGATACAAGAATAAGTATTGTTTTCAATATCGAATTGATTGAATGAACGACCTAAAGTAGTTTCTAAACCAGAATTCGAAATAAAATGTTCGTCAACTCCAAGTACTGTAATTTCTGGATCAGTTTTGGTGTCTAAATATTTTACTTCGGCTTTTGAGGTTGCTGTAAAAGAAAGTGAAGTCTCCGTAAAAGGATATTTATATTTATTTTTAAAAGCAACCGCTTCTGGATAAGAAATAATTGGGTTTATGATTTCGCGTTCGTTTCCGCCACGATTTTTAAGGTTATTTTCGTATTGATTAATATTGAAAGTATTAGCTCCCATCGAAGCAAAATTGGTTGAAACGGTATTTTCAAGTGCTGTAACAACAGTCAAAATTCCAACCAAAGCGGTAATACCGATGGCAATAATTAAAACGGTAAGAATAGTACGCAGCAATTGTGTTTTGATAGAACCAAATGCAATTCGGATATTTTCTTTAAATAATTTTAGCATCATGACCAATTTGTCACGAAAATACGTTTTTTGTTACAAGTTTGTTTTCGAAGTGTTATTATTTATTTTAAAAAGTAAGATATTTGCAGACTTAATAAGGCGAAGGTTGGAAAGTTTTAAAGTCGAAAGTCTAAAGAACTGACAATCTAAAAAATCTAGAAATAAATTAACATCATAAGGTTTTTAGATAAAGATTGAAACAATCTAAAATCTAAAATCAACAATCTAAAATAAAAAAGATGGCTTCAAAACCAAGTATACCAAAAGGGACAAGAGATTTTTCACCAGCAGAGGTGTCAAAACGTCAATATATTATTCAGACTATAAAAGCTAATTTCGAGAAATTTGGTTTTCAGCCAATCGAAACGCCTTCGTTTGAAAATTCAGACACCTTAATGGGGAAATATGGAGAAGAAGGAGATCGTCTGATTTTTAAAATTTTAAATTCTGGAAACTTTTTCTACAATAAAAGTAAAATTGAATTGCCAGAATCAATTGAAGAATTACAATTAAATTCTGCTGAGAAAATTACTTTAGAGCAAAGAATTGAATTAAATAAATTCACAGGAAAAATTTCTGAAAAAGCTTTGCGTTACGATTTGACAGTTCCGTTTGCAAGATATGTGGTACAGCACCAAAGCGAAATTGAATTTCCTTTTAAAAGATATCAAATCCAACCAGTTTGGAGAGCTGATAATCCGCAAAAAGGGCGTTTTAGAGAATTTTTTCAATGCGATGCCGACGTTGTTGGTTCAAAATCTTTATGGCAAGAAGTAGAATTAGTTCAATTATACGATACTGTTTTTACAGCTTTAGGTTTGGAAGGCGTAACGATTAAAATTAATAACAGAAAAATTTTATCTGGAATTGCTGAGGTAATTGGCGCTTCAGATAAATTAATTGATTTTACGGTTGCTCTTGATAAATTGGATAAAATTGGAGAAGACGGCGTTAAAAAAGAAATGATCGAAAAAGGAATTGCTGAAGATGCTTTAGTAAAAGTACAGCCACTTTTCAGTTTCTCAGGAACTTTTGCAGACAAAATAGCACAGCTTTCAGAATTATTGTCATCTTCTGAAGAAGGAATGAAAGGTGTTGAAGAGCTTAAATTTATATGTGATAATGTTGCTGAATTAGGGCTTTCTACTGCAATTTTAGATTTAGATGTGACTTTAGCTCGCGGTTTAAATTATTATACAGGAGCAATTTTTGAAGTTGCAGCTCCAAAAACAGTTGCTATGGGTTCTATTGGAGGTGGCGGAAGATACGACGATTTGACTGGTATTTTTGGTTTGAAAAATATGAGCGGTGTCGGAATATCTTTTGGATTGGATAGAATTTATCTCGTTTTAGAAGAATTACAATTATTTCCAGAAACAGTTGCGGCGACTTCTAAAGCATTGTTTTTGAATTTTGGAGATAAAGAAGCTTTGTATGCTTCTCAGGCAATTCAGAAATTGAGAAAAGAAAACATAAAAGTAGAATTGTATCCTGACAATGTGAAAGTTGGAAAACAATTTCAATATGCAGACAAACGTTTAATTCCGTTTGCAGTATTGGTTGGAGATCAAGAAATTACTTCAAATTCTTATGCGCTTAAAAATTTAGTGACAGGAGAACAAGTTTCTGTTGATTTCGAAGGGTTGAAGAAGGCTTTACAGGCATAATTAGATTTTTATTTCTCGCAGATTCTGCAGATTGTAGCAGATCTAACTTGATTAAAAAAAGTAAATCTGCTTTAATCTTTATAAATCTGCGTGAAATATTAAAAATACTTTGCCAAGCTAACTGTCTGGCATAAAAGTTTTTGCTTTAGATTCCGCAGATTTAAAGGATTTTCTTTTAAAATCTCTGCCTAAAATAGTTGCTAGAGAAGAAAAAAAACTCTTAATTTGCCGACCTTAAGTTACGGGCGTAGTTCAAGGGTAGAATAGCGGTCTCCAAAACCGTTGATGGGGGTTCGAATCCCTCCGCCCGTGCAATAAAATATTTTTTATCACAAAGTGCAAAGTTCGCAAAGCTATATTTTATAAATGCTTTGCGAACTTTGTCTTTTCTATAAAAGCTTAAGAATGAAAAAAACTTTGCGTTCTTTGCGTTAATTTTTTTTCTTATTAAGGTTTTGTCATTAATCCAAAGATGAAGAAAGCATAAAAAAAAGCTTCGTCTCTATAGGCGAAGCTTTTTTTAATATAAGGTAAATTTGAATTAATAATTATTTTGAGGCCGAAGCCAACCCTTAAATTCAATTTTTGGTGTAATAATTTATGTTTTTACGCTATCAAAGATAAAATAAACTATAACGTAATAGTCTTAAAATTGTATTAAATTTTAATGAGTACATTTCGTTTTTTAAAAGTCTCATAATTAATAAAGTGACAATTTGACATTTTAAAAGATTTGGCAGTACTTTTGCAATCTAACAGAAAGAAATAAAAATGAAGTTTAAGAATATTTTTAAAAATAAAAGTAATATGACTACGGAAAATACAGAATTCGATCAGGAATTAGACGATGTAACGTTAGAGAACAATGCCAACGGAGAGCAGTTAATTGTTGAAGAATTAAGTGTTGAGGAGCAATTAGCTAAAGACTTGGCTCACGAAAAAGATAAGTTTTTGAGATTATTTGCTGAATTTGAAAATTACAAAAAAAGAACTTCAAAAGAGCGTCTTGAATTATTTAAAACGGCAAACCAAGAAGTTTTATTGGCGATGCTTCCAGTTTTAGATGATTTTGACAGAGCGACAGTAGAAATAAACAAGTCTGATGATGAAAATTTGAAAAAAGGTGTTGAGTTGATTCATGAAAAATTGAAAAGCACTTTAGTTTCTAAAGGTTTAGAGCAAGTTGAAATTCAAGCAGGAGATGCTTTCAATGCTGATGTTGCTGAAGCAATTACCCAAATTCCAGCTCCGTCTGACAAATTAAAAGGGAAAATTGTTGATGTTATTGAAAAAGGATACAAATTAGGAGACAAAATCATTCGTTTCCCTAAAGTTGTAGTTGGAAACTAAAAAGCAAATAAAAATTCTGGCTCCAATTTTGGATTTTGGAATTTTAGATTTTGGAATTTAAACCTAATTATGAAAAAAGATTTTTACGAAATACTAGGCATTTCAAAAAATGCTGATGCTGCCGAAATAAAAAAAGCTTACAGAAAAAGTGCGCTTAAATACCACCCTGATAAAAACCCAGGCGACAAAGAGGCAGAAGAAAACTTCAAATTGGCGGCAGAAGCTTACGAAGTTTTAAGTGATCCGCAGAAAAAAGCGAAATACGATCAATACGGTCATCAAGCATTTGATGGTTCTGGCGGATTTGGCGGTGGTCATGGCGGTATGAACATGGATGATATTTTCAGCCAGTTTGGTGATATTTTTGGTGGCGGATTTGGCGGTTTCGGAGGCGGAGGCGGAGGCCCTCGTCGTGCTAAAGGAAGCAATCTTCGAATTAAAGTTAAATTGACTTTAGAAGAAATTGCAAATGGAGTTGAGAAAAAAGTAAAAGTAAAACGTAAAGTTCAGGCAAAAGGCGTAACGTATAAAACTTGTACGACTTGTAACGGTCAAGGACAAGTAATGCGTGTAACCAATACCATTTTAGGAAGAATGCAATCTGCGTCAACTTGTCCTACTTGTGGAGGTTCTGGTCAGATTTTAGATAAAAGACCTTCTGAGGCAGATGCTCAAGGAATGGTTCAAGAAGACGAAACAGTATCAATCAAAATTCCTGCAGGAGTTGTTGACGGAATGCAGTTAAAAGTTGCTAACAAAGGTAACGACGCTCCAGGAAATAGTATTCCAGGAGATTTAATTGTAGCGATTGAAGAAGTTGAGCATGAATTCTTGAAGCGTGAAGGTGAAAATATTCATTTCGATTTATATATCAGTTTCCCTGAAGCAGTTTTGGGAGTTTCAAAAGATATTGAAGCAATCAACGGAAAAGTTCGTATTAAATTAGAAGAAGGAATTCAGTCTGGAAAAATCTTAAGATTAAAAGGAAAAGGAATTCCAAGTTTAAATGGTTACGGAAACGGAGATTTACTGGTTCACGTAAACGTTTGGACTCCAAAAACATTAAATAAAGAACAAAAACAATTCTTTGAAAATGCTTTAAACGATGAACATTTTGTTCCGAGTCCAGAGAAATCAGAGAAATCATTCTTTGAAAAAGTAAAAGATATGTTCTCATAATTTGAACTTTTTTAAAAGGCTATAAAATAATAAAAACCCATTCTAGTATAAATTAGAATGGGTTTTTTGCGTATTATTACACAATTTCGCTTCGAATTATTTACTTTTACAGTCGCTGAACCGTAATAGGCAAAGTGACGCAGTAAATCCTTAAAAATAGCATGAGTAACTTACTTGAAGTACATAAAGTCGTAAAAAAATACGGCGATTATGTAGCACTTAACGAAGTTTCATTAAATGTGCCAAAAGGCAGTATATATGGACTTTTAGGTCCGAATGGAGCCGGAAAAACTTCCCTTATCAGAATCATAAACCAAATTACATTGCCAGATAGTGGCGAAGTAATTTTGGATGGAGAAAGATTGCAACTAAAACATGTGCAAACTATTGGATACCTTCCTGAAGAAAGAGGTTTGTACAGTTCGATGAAAGTAGGAGAGCAATGTTTGTATCTGGCTCAAATGAAAGGTCTTTCTAAAGCTGAAGCTAAAAAACAACTAGATTATTGGTTTGACCGATTGGGAATTCAAGGCTGGTGGAACAAGAAAATTCAGGAACTTTCTAAAGGAATGGCACAGAAAATTCAGTTTGTGGTTTGTGTTTTGCATAAACCAAAATTGCTAATTTTAGACGAACCATTTTCTGGATTTGATCCTGTAAATGCTAATGTTATTAAAGATGAAATTCTGGCATTAAAAGAACAAGGTTCTACTATTATTTTTTCGACGCACAGAATGGAAAGCGTAGAAGAGCTTTGCGAAAACATCGCTTTAATTCACAAATCAAATAAATTGATCGAAGGAAAAGTTGCAGATGTGAAACGTCAGTTTAGAACAAATAGTTTTGAAGTTGGAATTTTGACCAATAATGTTGAAGGTTTGATGTATGATATCACTCAAAAGTTCACGGTTTCGCCTGCTAATTTTAAATCGCTAAATGATGATTTAAAATTAAATATTCAGATTGGAAATGCAGCGCCAAATGAATTATTACATGTTTTAACGCAACGTGGACAAGTAACACACTTCGTTGAAAAAATACCGAGTATAAACGATATTTTTATCCAAACGGTAACGGAAAATAAAGTTTAGATTTCAGATTTTAGAGTTAAAACTAAAATCGAAATCGGGAATCTAAAATCAACAATCTAAAATCTAAAATTATAAATGAGCATCATCTCGTTGATTATAAAAAGAGAATTTATTGCCAAAGTCCGCAATAAATCTTTTGTTGTCATGACTTTTTTGAGTCCGCTTTTATTTGTGGCGATTGCTGTTTTTATTGGATATTTAAGTTCGATGAAAGCAGAAACAAAAAGAATTGCGATTCATGACGAAACTGGACTTTTTGCTGCCGATTTTTTAAAAGAAAATAAAAAAGGAGCCGAATTCAAATATTTAAATTTATCTGAAATTGATGTAAAGGCTTTAAAAGATAGCATTACAAAAGAAAATTTCAACGGATTAATCGTTATTCCGAAAACAAAAAATATAAAAGACTTAGAAAGTAAAATTGAATTTATTTCTAATAATAGTCCGAGTATTTCTTTTATTGAAAGTACTCAGGATGTCATTGGAAATAAAATTACAAAACTAAATCTGGAAGAAGCAAAACTGGACACTTTGGCGATTCAGAAAGCACAATCAGATGTGAACATTCATTTGGTTAAAGCCTCTGGAGAAGAAAGTCTGAAAGGTTTAAACGAAATTAAAATTGCGATTGGCGGTGCGTTTGGTTACTTGATTATGATGTTTATTATCATTTACGGAAATATGGTAATGCGAAGTGTAATCGAAGAAAAAACAAATAGAATTATCGAAATCATTATTTCATCTGTAAAACCTTTTCAGTTAATGATTGGTAAAATTGTTGGAACTTCCTTAGCGGGAATTTTACAATTTATGATTTGGGCAATAATTGGTTTGGGGTTAATGTTTGCTGCTTCGGCATTTTTTGGCGTGAACGTTGGACCAACAGCCAGAATTTCACCAGAATTAATGCAAACTGCACAGCATGAACTTTCTGGATCGGCGCAAATGTATATTGCCGAATTATGGAATTTGCCAATTGCAAGCATCATAATCGGATTTGTGATTTATTTTATTGGAGGATATTTTTTATATAGCTCATTTTACGCAGCAATTGGAGCCGCAGTTGACAATCAAACCGATTCTCAGCAATTTCTGCTTCCAATTTTAATGCCTCTGATTTTGAGCGTTTATATCGGATTTTTTACAGTAGTAAACGATCCGCACGGAAGTGTTGCGGTTATTTTTTCAATGATTCCGTTAACTTCGCCAATTGTAATGTTAATGCGTATTCCGTTTGGCGTGCCGTGGTGGCAAATCGCAATTTCGGTATCATTATTGTTTGCTACATTTTTCCTTGTTGTATGGTTCGCTGCCAAAATTTACCGCGTAGGTATTTTAATGTACGGCAAAAAACCGACTTGGAAAGAATTGTATAAGTGGCTAAAATATTAACTTGAGATTCTAAGATTCTAAGTTTCTGAGATGCTAAGATTTTAGCTAAAAAAACTCAGAATCTTAGCATCTTAGTATCTTAGTATCTTTAAAAAGAATGAGTAAAATACTAATTGTCGAAGACGAAGCAGCGATCAGAAGAGTTTTGGTGAAAATATTATCAGAAGAAAATGATTCGTATCAGGTTGATGAAGCTGAAGATGGTGTTGCTGGACTTGAAAAAATAAAAAACAACGACTATGATTTGGTTTTGTGCGATATCAAAATGCCAAAAATGGACGGGGTTGAGGTTTTAGAAGAAGTAAAAAAGATAAAACCAGAAATTCCGATGGTAATGATTTCTGGACATGGAGACATGGAAACAGCAATTCAAACCATGCGTTTAGGAGCTTTTGATTATATCTCAAAACCACCAGATTTGAACCGTTTATTGAATACGGTTCGTAATGCTTTGGACAAAAAACAATTAGTAGTTGAAAATAAAATCCTGAAGAAAAAAGTCAGTAAAAACTATGAAATGATTGGTGACAGTGAGTCGATTAATCATATCAAAGTGATGATTGATAAAGTTGCTCCAACAGAAGCTAGAGTTTTGATTACAGGGCCGAACGGAACAGGAAAAGAACTAGTAGCGCATCAGTTACATGAAAAAAGCGAGCGTTCTAGTTTTCCGTTAATCGAAGTAAACTGTGCTGCAATTCCAAGCGAATTGATCGAAAGCGAATTGTTCGGACACGTAAAAGGTGCTTTTACATCGGCAGTAAAAGATCGCGCTGGAAAGTTTGAAGCTGCAGACAAAGGAACTATTTTCTTGGATGAAATTGGAGATATGAGTCTTTCGGCGCAAGCCAAAGTTTTAAGAGCGCTTCAAGAAAGTATGATTACTAGAGTTGGTGCTGATAAAGATATTAAAGTTGATGTTCGTGTAGTTGCGGCGACGAATAAAGATTTAAAAACAGAAATAGCTGAAGGCCGTTTCCGTGAAGATTTATACCATCGTTTGGCAGTAATTTTAATTAAAGTTCCGCCATTGAATGAAAGACGCGATGATATTCCTGCTTTGATTCTGCATTTTACAGAAAAAATAGCTTCAGAACAAGGAAATGCAGCTAAGTCATTTTCGGCGCAAGCCATAAAATTATTACAAGAATACGATTGGACGGGAAATATTCGTGAGCTTCGAAATGTAGTCGAAAGATTGATCATTTTGGGAGGAAGCGAAATCTCTGAAAGTGATGTAAAAATGTTCGCAAGCAAATAGGTGCTTCGCGCGGTAGGCTATAAGCAGTAAGCTTTAAGCTATGATAATGAAGTTTTTTGCCTATGGCGTATTGCCTAAAGCTTAAAGCTAGAAAAATAAAATAATTTTTGCTTATAGCGTAAAGCTTAAAGCTTAAAGCTTAAAAAAATGAAACTAAAAAAAATAAACGAGAAATTACAAGACGCCCTAATTGAAAACGGTTTTACAGAAGCAAATGCTTTGCAGCTGGAGACTTTTTCGACCATAAAAAGTGGTGCGGACTGTGTAATTATTTCGCCAAAAGGAAGTGGAAAAACAACGACAATTGTTATGAATGTGATTCAGCAATTGGAAGGAAAAACGGAAGAATCGCCACGAGCTTTGATTATTGTTGAAGACAAAGAGAAAATGGTTGCAATGGTTGAGCTTTTTGAGAAATTAGGAAAATATACTAATCTTGAAGTTTATGGCGTGCACGATAAAGGCGATATGGATTATGATAAAAACTACGTTTCTACCGGAATTGACATTTTAATTGGAACACCAACAAAATTAAACGATATGTTTAGTACGGCTGGTTACAATGTAAATCGTCTTAAAATGTTTATTTTGGATGATGCAGATCCGATTTTGAAATTACGTCATGATCCAAAAATTACACGTATTTCTAATAGTATTGCCAAAGTGCAACGAATTATTTTTTCTGAAACTCTGACAGAGCGTATTGAAATTTTGGCAGATAAAATCATGCTTGAGCCGTATTTGTTTGATATGGATGAAGAAGGAGAAGAGCTTGATGAGGATGAAGATGATATTGAAGAAGAAGAATAGTTTTATATAAGTTTATAGTCCCGGTTTTCAGTTGCAGTTACTGAAAAGCGGGATTTTTTCGTGAAAGGGTCCCAGTTTTTGGTCGCAGTTTACAGTTGTATTTCTGAAAAACTGCAACCGAGACTGAAAACTAAATTAAAAATATGGAGATTTTAAAAACAGTTAAATTTTTAGGAATAGTGCTTTTGTGCTTTTTTCTTATCCTATATGTTTTGATTGTTTCTTATGTGTACTTTAATCAAATTGGACTGGTTTTTCATGGTTCAAAACTGCCAAAAGATTTTAAGTTTGATTATAAGCAAAAGTTTGAAGAAGTAAATATTCCTTCTTTTGATGGAACTGTTTTGAACGGATTATTGTTTAAGGCTGAAAACTCAAAAGGTCTTGTTTTTTATCTTCATGGAAATGCTGGAACGCTTGAAACTTGGGGGAAAATAGCAAAAATATATACTTCATTAGGTTACGATATTTTCATTTTAGACTATAGGAGTTTTGGAAAAAGTGAAGGTAAAATTGAGAATGAAGAGCAATTAAGTAAAGATATTTCTATTGTATATAAGAAAGTGGCTGAGAAATATACTCAGGATAAAATTATTATTGCAGGATATTCAATAGGTTCTGGTTTTGCGACTAAATTAGCTTTAGAAAATAACCCTAAAGCTTTGATTCTTCAGGCTCCGTATTACAATTTTCTAGAATTGTCCAGTTCTAGAGTGCCATTTTTTCCTGACTTTATGAAGAAGTTTAGTTTAGAAACAAATCTCTATCTTCCAAAAATTAAAAGCCCAATTTATATTTTTCATGGAACTAAAGATCAATTAATTCCAATTGATAATTCAATCCGATTAAAGAAGTTATTGAAATCAAATGCCTATTTTTATCCGCTGAAAAATCAAGAACATATTGGAGTAAACGAAAATGAAGATTTTCAAGAACAATTAAAAAAAATATTGTAAGTCGCAGTCTCAGTTTTCAGTCTCAGTAACTGAAAAACGAGATTTTGTAAGTCAAAGTTTTCTGTCGCAGTTTGCAATCTGAAAACTGTGACTGCGACTGAAAACTAATAAAAAATAAAATATCATGGGGTTAATGAAGGTGTTTTCTGGAAGTGAAGTATTAGCGATTGCTTTGCAAGAAAGATTGGAAGAAGCGGGAGTTGAAACAGTTAAAAAAGATAATATTCAATCAGCACGTTTAGGAGGCTTTGGCCAAACAGATTTGGCGATTGAAGTATTTATACAAGAAACAGATTTTGCAAAAGCAAATCCAGTTATAGAAGAATTTAGAATGAGCCTTTAATAAGCCGCAGTTTGCAGTCTCAGTTTACAGTTAGATACTGAAAACTGAGACTGAGACTGGAAACTAAAAAAAATATGCAATACAAAATGTTAGTGCTCGACATGGATGATACCTTGTTGACAGACGATCACAGAATTTCAGATTTAAATAAAAAAGTAATATTAGAAGCTCAGGCAAAAGGCGTTTATGTAGTTCTAGCTTCAGGAAGACCAACTTCGGCAATGACTGCTTATGCTAAAGAATTGGAATTAGATAAAAACGATTCGTATATGATTTCGTTTAACGGAGCGATAATCAGTCAAGTAAAAGATGATTTGATTTTGTTTGAACAGAAATTAACCGTTCAGCAGATTCATGCTTTATACGATTATAGCATTAAAATGAAGACGCATATTATTACGTATTTGGATGATGAAATAATCAGCGAAACAGATTCTGAGTATATCGAAGTAGAAAAAGAAATTACTGGGATGGCGCATCATAAAGTTGCAAGCTTTAAAGATTATGTAGACAGACCAGCCGTTAAATGTATTTTATTGCAAGATCCGTCGTATTTAAAGCCTTTAGAAGAAGATTTAAAAGAAGCGATGCCACATTTAAGTGTTTCTATGTCTAAACCATTTTTCTTAGAAGCTGCGCAGCAAGGAATAGATAAAGCTGCTAGTTTGAAATTTTTGGCAGATAAGCTAGGAATTCATCAAAGTGAAATTATCGCTGTTGGAAACGCAGGAAATGACTTGACAATGATAGAATATGCAGGTTTGGGCGTTTGGGTTGATAACGTGACACCTGAATTGCGTGATAAAGCCGATTTAATTGTAGCTTCAAATAATGACGATGGAGTTGCTGAGGTAGTGACACGTTATATTTTAAACTAAAAAATATGAAAAATCCAATTGAAACAGAGCGTTTGCTTTTAAGAGAATTAGAACTTTCTGATGCAGAAGGAATGTTTGAATTGGATTCAAATCCGAATGTGCATTTGTTTGTTGGCAACAGACCCGTAAAACATATTGAAGAAAGTATCGATTATATCAAATTAATTCAGAAACAATATAAAGATTTCGGAACAGGAAGATGGGCTGTTGTTTTAAAAGAAACCAATGAGTTTATTGGATGGTCTGGAATAAAGTATATAACAGACGAAATTAACGATCATAAAAACTTTTATGAGTTAGGATACCGTTTTATTGAAAAGCATTGGGGAAAAGGTTATGCTACAGAAGCAGGAAAAGCTTTTATAGATTATGCCTTTAATAAAATGAAAGTTGAAAAATTGTATGCTTACGCTGATGCAGGAAACGAAAATTCAAGAAAAATTCTAGAGAAATTAGGTTTTCGTTTTATAAATTCCTTCAATCATCAAGAAGAATTAGAAGTTTGGTACGAACTTAAAAATCCAAACTCAAACTAAGAAATGTATTCCAAATCTTTACATACTTAAAAGTCAGTAAAGATTTGGAAACAAATCAGAGTTATGCTATTATTTTTTAGCTACAGAAACGAAATATTTATTTCCGTCACCCATTGTTAATTTTACACGCTCATCGCAAAGATCGATAGCGAAGTTTGCGCTTTCGTAACAGCTGCAAGTTGTATTTTTGTCTTTAGACATTTCTGTTTTACAGTTGTTGTTTTTAAAGCTTGCCAATTGTGGTGTGTATAAACTAACCAAGTCAGTAGAAGCAGTCACTAAAGAAATAATACTTGCTGAATTATTATTAGTAATTCTGTAAACGATTCTATCCGTATAGTTTACTTCGTTAACAGTTACTTTACGAATGTAAGTATAAGCTGTAGAACCTTCTCCTGGCTCTTTAACTTCAAACTTAAACCCAACTGCACGAATAGCAACATCAAATTGCTGCTGAGAGTTGAAGCTTGCCCAAGTCGTTAATGTACTAATAGTAGGAAATGGATTTGCTGCAGCAGGGGCATTAGTTTGCGCTTGCGAACTAAATAGGGTTAAGAACATCAAGCAGATTGTGGGTAAAAATGCTTTCATAAAGCGTGGTATTTGTATTTTAATTTTGCCTACTCTCTTTGGTTTTCGGCTTTCCCATTTCATTTTGTAACACAAAACAACAACATAACGAGTAGAATTCAAAATTGTTATGCTCGAATTATTATTAAATTAATTAAAACGTATTAAAATTCTCAAATATGAATTTATTTTTGACCTGTTTCATAACAAAAGTAAATGTAAGAAATTTTGAATTTAAAACCGAAAAAAGTGCACTTAATCGGTAAAATTTGCGCTTAATCGATTATTTTGTCATTTTATTCTTATCGAAATGTTAAAAAAATCTGTTTTAATGGTCTCGATTTTTTCAAAAAATAAAATGAAAAAATTTTAAATAAAATGTTCATAAATTAACATTGGCGCAAATTATTGATTCGAAGTGTCTTAATTGCTTTCTTTTGAGAAATATTGTTTGTAAATTTGCAGCCTTAAATTTTTTGACAACGATTTCATTAATTTAAGACAGATTATGGAAAATAGAAAAAAAGTTGCCTTTTATACGCTGGGTTGTAAACTGAATTTTTCAGAGACTTCTACAATTGCCAGAAATTTTAATGACGAAGGTTTTGACCGCGTCGATTTTGAAGAAATAGCAGATATTTATGTCATCAATACTTGCTCTGTAACAGAAAATGCAGATAAGCAGTTTAAGCAAGTAGTAAGAAAAGCAATGAAGCTGAACGAAAAAGCTTTTGTAGCTGCTGTTGGCTGTTATGCACAATTAAAACCAGAAGAATTAGCTGCGGTTGATGGAGTTGATTTGGTTTTGGGAGCGACAGAAAAATTCAAAATCACGGACTATATTCATGATTTGAGCAAAAACGATATGGGCGAAGTTCACTCATGCGAAATTGCTGAAGCCGATTTCTATGTTGGAAGTTATTCTATTGGAGATCGTACAAGAGCATTTTTGAAAGTTCAAGACGGATGCGATTATAAATGTACTTATTGTACAATTCCGCTTGCTCGTGGAATTTCTAGAAGTGATGCTTTAGAAAATGTGCTGAAAAATGCCAAAGAAATTTCAGCTCAAAATATCCGTGAAATTGTTTTAACCGGCGTAAATATTGGTGATTACGGAAAAGGGGAGTTTGGAAATAAAAAACACGAACATACTTTTCTAGATTTAGTTCAGGCTTTAGACAAAGTGGAAGGAATTGAACGTTTAAGAATTTCTTCGATTGAACCGAATTTATTGAAAAACGAAACTATAGAATTCGTTTCTAAAAGCCGCACTTTTGTACCGCATTTTCATATTCCGCTACAATCTGGAAGCAACGATATTTTGAAATTAATGAAGCGTCGTTATTTGCGTGAAGTTTATATTGATCGTGTCAATAAAATTCGCGAAGTAATGCCTCATGCTTGTATTGGTGTTGACGTAATTGTTGGGTTCCCTGGAGAAACAGATGAACATTTCTTAGAAACATATCATTTTTTAAATGATCTAGACATTTCTTATTTACACGTTTTTACGTATTCAGAAAGAGACAATACAGAAGCGGTTGATATGGAAGGCGTTGTTCCTTCGAATGTAAGAGCAAAAAGAAGTAAAATGCTTCGTGGTTTATCGGTTAAAAAACGCCGTGCTTTTTATGAAAGTCAATTAGGAACAAACAGAACAGTTCTTTTTGAAGGAGAAAATAAAGAAGGTTTCATTCACGGATTTACTGAAAACTACGTAAAAGTAAAAACACCTTGGAATCCTGAATTGGTAAATACTTTGCAAGAAATCAACCTAACAAAAATCGACGAAGACGGAAGTGTTCGTTTGGAGTTTTTGAATAAACTGGCGGAAGTTTAAACACAAAGTTTGTCATTCCGAGGAACGAGGAATCACACTCGAAACTCTACAAAGATTGGCAATTATAGCATACGGAATTACTAGTGTGATTCCTCGTTCCTCGGAATGACAAAAAAAAGCCTCTTTTTAGAGGCTTTTCTGTTTTTTAAGAATTATTCATTATCCTGAACAATCAATTTCAAAGAATTAATATAATCCGTATCAAATTCTATAACTCTAATCTTTTCTGGATTAAAAGCTAATTCTCCTCCAAATTGACCGCGCGTGTCTAGAAAATCAATTGTCAATTCTTCGTTATTCAATTTTATTAATTTTCCTAGATAAGCAGATTTAGATGATTTTTTGGCGATTTGGAAAATTCCGTACTTCTTAGAAACATAATTTATAATTGAAGCTAAATCTTTAATTGGGATAATATCATCAGAATTAATTTTTAAGCCTTTTAAACGAATTACTTTTTCTGTAAAAGCCAAATCATGATCTCGATTTACAGCTTCAATATTTTTATTTCTAAGAATAACAAAACCATCCAAAACAAAATCTACTGGATTATTTCGAAGTAAAATCCATTCATCAGAATAATCAATTAGAAAGCCGCTGAAGATTTCTTTTTTATCCTGAAATTCTATTTCGACCAATTGTCTTAAATATTGTTCCATCATATATTTTTTTAAAATTTCAATACTAAAATTCCAAATTCCAATACATACTATATCTGGAATTTGGAATTTTAAAAATTTGGAATTTAGTTTTATGGGTTAGTAGACCAAATACTGCTATTTTTAATAAACACTCTTCGGTTTAATTTTAACTGTGCGATAATCAAGTCTGCCATATCTTCAGACTGCATTACTTTTTCTGGGTTTCCGTCAGTTAGGTTTAAGTCTTTTGCCATATCAGTTGCAACTGTACTTGGCGTTAAAGCTGTAACACGAATATTGTGTTTTCTCATTTCCTGCATCAAAGAATCGGTTAAACCTAAAACAGCAAATTTAGATGCGCTGTAAGCACTTGTCAAAGCATTTCCGTTTAATCCAGCAGTTGACGAAATATTAATAATATCTCCAGTTTGTCTTTCGATCATATTTGGGATAATCGCACGAGTTGTGAAATATGTTCCCATTAAATTCACTTGAATAATTCTTTCCCAAGCTTCTGGTTCTAATTCTAAGAATTTTCCAAAAGAGGCAATTCCAGCGCTATTGATCAAAATATCGATGTGCTTAAATTCAGCCAAAGCTTTTTCTACAGCTTTATTAATAGAATTTATATCAGAAACATCGGCTGTTAAAGCCAAAGCTTTCACACCTAAATTGGAAGCTTCGTCAGCTAATTGTTCTACGTCTTTTTGAGTTCTTGAAACCAAAATCAGGTTTACACCTTCTTTAGCCAAAGCAATTGCCACAGCTTTTCCAATTCCTTTTCCTGCGCCTGTAATAAAGGCATTTTTATTTTTTAAGTCGGTCATGATTGTGTTTTTAGAAATGCAGAAAGCATCATTTTAAGTCTTACAAAAATAAGCTTTTGAAAACTAAAATGATGCTTTAAAAAGTATTCTTAATCTAAGTTTAACAGCTTTCGATTATTCTTTCAGAACCATGTCAATACACATTACGGCTCCTAAGATTAACTGTCTCAACGGACTATCAGCTGCAACAGTATCTTCAATTTGAAGTACATAATTGTCTGCACTTGTAAAAAACTCTTTTCCTAAACCTGCCCATTTTTTGCTTACTTGAGCCAATTGTTTGTTTTCGTGAGAGAATTTAAAATCCCAGCCTGTCCATTTTCCTTGAAGTGTTGCAACTGGTTTTTCATTTTTGTCCAAGATGTCAAACTTTCCTCCAATCGAAAAGAATTTTTGTTTGAAAGTTCCAACCAAACGATCTTTTTCGTCCAAAACTTCAACAGTCGATCTGAATATGGCAACACCTCTTCTTACAGTAATTAACTTTTCGCCTGAAGCAGTTGTAATTTCAACATTAAAAGGAGTTGCTCTTTTGTAATCTGTAAAACGGAATACTTTTGTAAAGAAACCAAGATCGTTTTCTCGGCAGTTCATTATAATTTGGTTGGTTTCTGGATCGTAGATGTCGTAATTGTTTGCGGCTTTGAACATTCCAACATGTTCTTTTACTAAAAATAGATTTTGGCTTAAAATAGGATTCATACGTGTGTAAAATAAGTTTTAAAAATAAAGCCGCAAATGTAATACAATATTTATTAATTATACTGTTTAGAAGTTTCAACCAAACGAATAAACTCAGCTTTATAACCTTCAGCATCGTTTGAATTTCCTTGCTTCGCTAATTTTATAATTTCTTTAGATGACTTATCAGCGATTAATTTTGAATCTCTTAATTTCAATCCGAACCAAGCTACTGCAGAACTAAATTTCATATCATCACTCGCTTTTTCTAAACCAACCGATTTATTTTCGATTATCTGAACCATTTCTATACTTTTATCGCCATCAGGTTTTTTGTAACGGAATTTAATTGTTGCCAATTCGTTGCTATAATTATTCGAGCTAGTTTCTGTTTTAGTGTATTTTAAATCATCTGGCTGTTCGGCTAAATAATCACTTTTTACTCCCGTTGGAATAATTTCGTATAAAGCCGTAACGGTATGATTACTTCCTAATTCTCCAGCATCAATAGCATCATTTTTAAAATCTTCTGGACGTAGTTTTCTGTTTTCATAACCAATCAAACGATAAGACTGAACTTGTTTCGGATTAAATTCGATTTGAATTTTTACATCTTTCGCGATAGCAAACATCGAACCTTTGAATTCTTTTCCTAAAAATCGATTTGCTTCTTGAATATTATCGATATAAGCATAATTTCCGTTTCCTTTATCGGCCAAGATTTCCATTTTGCTGTCTTTGTAATTTCCCATTCCATAACCTAAGCAAGTTAAGAAAACGCCTGTTTTTCTTTTTTCTTCAATTAGTTTTTCCATATCAGAATTAGAAGAACTTCCCACGTTGAAATCTCCGTCAGTAGCCAAGATTACTCTGTTGTTTCCGCTTTTAATGAAATTTTCAGCAGCAATTTTATAGGCCAGTTCAATTCCTGCTCCGCCCGCTGTACTTCCTCCGGCTTGCAAATTGTCTAATGCATTAATAATTGTTTTTTTCTCATCGCCAGAAGTTGGAGGTAAAACTAGTCCCGCTGCGCCAGCGTAAACCACAATTGCCACTTTATCTTTTGATCTTAATTCGTCAACCAAAATTTTCAACGATTGTTTTAGTAAAGGCAATTTGTTCATGTCTTCCATAGATCCAGAAACATCAATTAAAAAAACAAGGTTTGAAGCGGGTAAATCTTCAGTTGGAATATTTTTTCCTTGTAAACCAATTTTCAAGATTTTGTTTTTTGAATTCCAAGGCGAATCGCTCACTTCAGTATTGATTGAAAACGGATGCTCGTTTTTTGGCTGCGGATAAGTATATTTAAAGAAATTAACCATTTCTTCAACACGAACGGCGTCTTTAGGAACTTGCTGTCCGTTGTTTAAAAATCGTCTGATATTGGTATAAGAAGCATTATCGACATCTATGGAAAAAGTAGAAAGCGGTGCTGTTTTTGGACTTTCAAAAGCATTTTCGACAAAAGAATCGTAATCTTCCTGAGTTGGTTCAGTCGGAATTGGTATAATGTTTAATTTTTTATCCAATTCTTTTTCTGAAAGGTTTTTATAGATTTCATTTTTGGTTGAAATTACTACAACGCCATTAGATGCTTTATTGCCATAAATTGAAGTTGCAGCTTGATCTTTTAAAACCGAAACATTATCAATATCATTCGGATTAATTTTTGACATTTGATTGGCTTTCATCTTAACTCCGTCAACAATATACATTGGTTCGTTTTTAGGAGAAATTGATGCATTACCGCGAATTGCAATGGTAGGGCTTGGACTTGCAGCATATCCAATATTATTTTGAACTTGAACTCCTGCAACTTTTCCTTGCAGCGCCTGTTTAGCTTCTTTTTTTTCTTTTCTTCTTTCAGCTCGCGCATAACTTCGATCTTCATATTCAGCGTCGCTTCTTCCGTAACCCACGACTACAACTTCTTGTAATTCAGCATGACTACTTTTTAGTACAACATTGATAATATTTGACGATTGTATATAAAAGGTTTGAGTATCCAAACCGACGTAGCTAAAAACAAGAGCATCTCCTTTTTGAGCTTGAATAGAATATTTTCCATCAAAATCAGTTTGGGAATACTTTTTAGTGCCTTTAATAATGATTTGAACGCCTGGAAGAGGTGTTTGAGATTCATCTGTAACTGTTCCAGTAATTGTTCTTTCTTGTGCCATGGTTACGAAACATATGAGCATAGCAATGGCTGATGAAATAAGTTTTAGACTTTTCATGATAATAAGTTTTAGAATTAATGTTTTGATTTTGCTTTGTCAAAGCTGCAGACTTTGACAAAGCTTGAGATTATTTTTTCGGAGTAGGTTTTCCGTTTTTTGTAGTTATAATTACAACTCCTTTTTTTCCTCTTTCGCCATATTTTTCGGTGGCTTCAAGGTCTTGTAAAATAGTTATCGTTTTTATTTCTTGACGATCTAAAGGCGCGTATGGACTTGTTGGATTTTTGCCAAATAAATCATTTTCAGAATAATAAATGCCATCAATGATGTATAAAGGCTCGTCTAAAATCATTAGCGAATCAACATTTTCAGGATCTAAATTTGGTATTTCAGCCTGTATCATTTTATCTCTTTTTGCATCATCGCTATGCGCCATAGCATTCCCGTTAAGAACTATCAAAGGAGTGCTTTTCTTAGCTTTTTGAGCAGGTGCAGCAGCATAAGCAACTTTTGCAGATTGTCTTTCTTTTGTATCAGAATAACTTTTTTCTGCTAGAGCATCTTTTTTAGAAGCAATATAATTGTCAGCTTCTTCATTTTGCTCTTCAGCTTTTAAAGGTTCATTTGCAGAAACTACAGCTTCAGAAGCAATATTTGCAGCAGGAAGATCCAAAAGAGGTTCTGTGTTTGAAACAGCTGGTTCTTGAATAGCAACTCGTTCTTTATTTTTAGTTTGATTTTCTAAAATTTTAACTGCTTCTTCGTTAGAAACCATTTCAGAGTTAGAAGGCGGAGTTATAATTTCATTTGAAGTTGGTTCTTGAGGTTTTTCTTTTACTTTTTCGTCAAAAACTACTTTTGTTGTTTCTGTTGCAATTTCTTTATTTGAATGTAAAAACTGATATCCTAGTGAAATTAGTAATAGAAGAGAAGCAGCAATCGCAATTTTTTTCCATAAAACGATTGTTTTTTTATCTTCTTTTTTGTCCAGTTTTTCTTCAACACGCGACCAGACTTTTTCCATTGCTGGAAAGTCTTGAAACTCGGCTTTTTGCGAAGCTTCTTTTATTTTATCGAATAATTTATCTTGATTGTCCATGACTATTTTGCTTTTTGATAATACAGTTTATTAACCAGTTCTTTCAGTTTGGTTTTAGCGGCATTCAATTGTGATTTTGAGGTGCCTTCAGAAATCTTCAGCATTTCGGCTATTTCTTTATGAGAGAAACCTTCAATAACAAAAAGGTTAAAAACAGTTTTACAGCCGTCTGGAATGTGGTTTAATAAATTAAGTAAATCTTCTTCTTCCAATGTATTTAGTTCGTCGACAGAAGGCTGAGAAATCAGCTTTACATCGTCTAGATACATATTAAAGTTGGTCGCTTTTCTAATGGTCGCCAAACAATGATTTACAGTTATTCTTCTAGCCCAGGCTTCAAAAGCATAAGCTTCTTTTAACTGATCGAGTTTGGTGAAAATAGTAAAGAATGAATCGGCCAAAGCTTCTTCAATTTCCTCTTCCTTTTTTAAATATCTTTTGCAAAGGCGGTACAACTTTGGCGCCATGTATTCGTACACTTGACGCTGGGCGTCGCGGTGCATTTTTTTACAGTTTGCTATTTGAGTTTCGTTTATCACAATTGTTGTCTTTCTTGTATAGAGAGATAAAAAGATAAAAAGGTTGGGAGAGGGGTAAAAAAATATTAAAATATTTTTTTAGGTTCAAAGTTACAAAGTTACAAAGGTTCAAAGTTTTTATTGTAGAGACGCACTGCAGTGCGTCTAACGTCACGTAAATCAATCTGTATCGACAATCTTTGTGTAGACGCACTGCGGTGCGCCCTCTACGTTATGTTTATTCTAAATATTTTTATCGGTTGAGTTTTATTTTTTAAATAGCGTTAAGATATTTTATACATTTCTATAGTTTTTTTTAGAACATCAAACCAAAATTCATACTTGCTATAAAAATCAAGACAATCTTGAATCGAATTTAATTTTTCCAATTCTGGTAATATATAATTTTCAAAATCTATATTGAATTCCTCAATAAAATGATTCAAATTGTCTTCAGTTTTTAATACATAACCAGTATGATTTCTAAAAGAATGTTTCTTTCTCTGTTCAGATAAATATGCAATATCACCTACCATGGTTGTCAAATCATAATAAGTGGGTTTTTTATCCTTGCCTATTATTGCTTTAAGAACTACACCGATATTAAAGCAAAAATTGACTTTTTCTTTAGTATTCCACGAAAAATTCTGTAAGTTAATTAGAGTATAAAATTCTCCTTTGTCTTTCCACCATGTTTGACCACTACTTTTGTAGCCAAAAGCCTTTAGAGTTGGTTTTAAATATGTTTTTATAAATTCCAACTGCTTCTCCTTTGCATTCATTCTAAATCTATTTTATAGGTAAACTCAATTTATAAATCTTAGTTTCTAAAACTTCTGTATCATTGTCTTCGCAAAGCAAAAACTCGATTTTATTGTTTTCTTTTTTATAAAGAGTCAAACCTTCAAATTTATTGGTTGAGGTAATTTTTTGAGTGAAATCAATCTTCATGGTTTTTACATCGATTCTGCCAATGAAACTTCCTAAGATTTCTCCGTCATCGTAAGTTGATTTTGTGTCTTCTGCGGTTGAAAGAAAGTAGATTTTATCATAGACCAAAACGGCATCGGTAAAACTGGAACGAACGCCTTTTATTTTTGGTAATTTGTAATTGACAGAAATTAGAGCAAATTCTTCTCCGAGATTTTTAGCATGAATGGTAAAAATGGTGTTTTTGTTAGAAATGCCATTTCCTCGGTTAAATAAATACCAGTTTTCACCATCGAAAATAGCGCCTTCTAGATTAAAATCTTCTGGTTTTATTTCTCCGAAATTCTGCATTACAGCATACAAATCGACTAAATTATTCTTTTGTAAAACCGTTTTCGATTTAATATCGAATTCAATCATTTTATTTCGGTTTTCGGTTGAACCAGAACCAAAAACATAAAGTGTGTCATTATGATGCGTTAGAGATTCAAAATCAGGTTTTAGATTTTTCGGAATATTTTGCGACGGATTGTCAATTAAAGCATGTTGGTTTAATTGTTTGTTTTCAATATTATATTCGTAAAGAAATCCGCTATTGTCACCAATTACGTAAAGCGAATTATTATTGAAAAATAATCCTGATGCAGAACCGATTCCGATAATTTGAAATAATATTTCTAATGTGAATTTTTCCATGAAGTTTTTTCTTGTAGAATATTGCAATGAATAACGTTCCCGATAATTTATCGGGATTCGTAAAATTAGTATATTTAATAAGACAAAAAATGAAAAAAATATATGACAAGATTTAAAATCTTTTGCGTTCAGTTTTAAACTCGATATAAAATAAAAAACCCGACAGATTCCTGAGACTGTCGGGTTTTTACCAAAAACAAAATAATAAATTAAACCTATTTTTTATAGTTTAAAACCATAAGCAACACGTAGCGCTACTTGATTGGTTCTAAAATCATGATAATCTTCATAACGAACACTTAAGTCGATGTACTTGTTGGCATATCCAATACCTGGAGCCCATAAAAAAGTTGTTTTGTCGTAACCATTTGTTACTGCAAAACCAGCACCAAGTTCTCCTAAAACATAAAATTGATCTTTTAAAACAAAAGCCTTAAAACCTGCTTTTGCTGGAATGAATCCAAGATCTTTTATGTCATTTCCAAGATCGTCTTTTCCCATAAATAAATTTGTAAATCCTGTTGTTAAGGTCAAAGATGTTTTTTTGGAAAGATCATACTGTAAACGAACATCTCCCCCAAGAGACCAGTCGTAATCATTGTCGGTTGGCAATCCCCCATTTAAGCCAAAACCTAATCTAAAACCTTGATCGTAATTTGTTGCTTCTGTTTCTTGAGCAAATGTGGTGTTGGCAAATAAAAATGTGAAAGCAGCTAGGCATAACATCTGTAATTTTTTCATGGCTTATATTTTTGAAATTTCTATAACGTAAAATTATATGGAAGGCATTTTGAGTTTGTTATACAATTTTTAAAAATCGTTACATAATATTGAGTTCGTCTTATTTTTGCCTTAAAATTGGTATATATTTTTATTAATTGGATAGAATTCGAAGCTTCTGACTATCTTTGCCGACTAAAATTGAATACAAGTGAATTTAAAGCAGTACACCAAAGAGTTTTCGTATAATTTAAGACTGGCATATCCCGTAATTTTGGGTATGGTCGGACATACTTTAATTGGTATTGTCGATAATATAATGGTTGGTAAAATTGGAAGTACAGAATTGGCGGCAGTTTCACTTGGTAATAGTATGATTTTTATTGCAATGTCTTTAGGAATTGGATTTTCTACAGCCATTACGCCAATTGTTGCCGAAGGAGATGCTGAAAAAAATGACACTAAAATTCGTTCGGCTTTTCATCACGGATTATTTCTTTGTACAATTCTAGGATTGGTGCTTTTTAGCGTAATTATGTTTGCGAAACCAATTATGGAATTGTTAAAACAGCCAGAAGATGTTATCGTGCTTGCAAAACCTTATTTAGGCTGGGTTGCTTTTTCATTGATTCCGTTAGTGATGTATCAAGGATATAAACAATTTGCAGATGGAATGTCGTTAACCAAATATTCAATGTATGCGATGGTAATGGCAAACGTTCTTCACGTTGGAATAAACTATGTTTTAATTTACGGAATTTGGTTTTTTCCAAAAATGGGAATCATTGGAGCAGCTTTAGGAACCGTAATTTCGAGAATATTTTTGGTAATGTTCATGCATATCATGCTTTCACGAAGAGATGATTTAAAACGCTTTTTTAAAGGTTTCAGTTTTAATGAAATAAAAAAAGCAACCATAAAAAAAATAATCAGCATCGGGTTCCCTTCTGCAATGCAAATGCTTTTTGAAGTGGTTTTGTTTACAGCTTCAATCTGGCTTTGCGGAAACATTGGAAAAACAAGTCAGGCGGCAAATCAAATTGCTTTGAGTTTGGCATCGATGACTTTTATGTTTGCAATGGGATTAAGCGTAACATCGATGGTGCGTGTAAGTAACCAAAGAGGTTTGATGGATTATAAAAAACTGATTGTTGTAGCGCGTTCTATTTTCTTACTTGCTATAATTTTAGAAACGATTTTTGCAATTTTCTTTATCATTTTCCATAATTATTTGCCTCATATTTTCTTGAACATGGAAAATACAGGACAGATTTTAGATAATGAAGAAGTAATTGGCATTGCATCAAAATTGCTTTTAATTGCGGCAGTTTTCCAGATTTCTGACGGAATTCAGGTGGTAGTTTTAGGCGCTTTACGCGGATTGCAGGACGTAAAAGTCCCAATGTACATTACTTTTGTAGCGTATTGGGTTATTGGTTTTCCTATTTCGTACTATTTAGGAGAACACACCGAATTGAAAGCGCAAGGAGTTTGGATCGGACTTTTGGCAGGTTTAACCGCAGCGGCAATTTGTTTGTATATTCGTTTTCATTACTTAACAAAGAGATTGATTACCAATTCAGTTTCAAATAACTAAATTTGAATAAAAAATAAGCTGAAGATTATAAAACTTAAAGTCAGGAGAAATCCTTTTAATCTGTATAATCGGTGGCTAAAAAAAATAACCATTAAAAAAAATAAATAGATATGGAGTTACCTAAATTTTTACTTGGAGACAACACTGATTTTCCAGACGATATTTTTATCATTCACCTTGATTACCCGAGATTTATTATCAATTTAAAAGATGATGAAGTTGAGTTTTTAGAAGAACCAGAAGATCTTGACGAAGCAGAATTAAACGCCGAAATGGAAAGTTTAATTGAGAAAGCAAATGAGTTTTATGACAGAGAAATCAATCGTTACGAAGAGTAATTTGTTTTTCTAATCTTACGTTCTTATACTATTTTTAATGAAAAATTTACGTTTTTTAAAACCTGTTTTCAGTTTTATATTAATCGGATTATTGATCACCACTTTAAGCCGAATCTTTTTGTTTTTTCTTTTTAAAGAAAGAGTAGAGCAGACACCAGATTTCTGGTATATTTTTCCAATCGGTCTTCGAATGGATTTAATATTGCTTTGTTATTTGTCATTTCTTCCAGCGTTGCTGATTACTTTTTTGCCAAATAAAGCAATAAAGTTTACCAATAAGTTTCTGGTAATCTATAGTTTTCTGTTTCTGTTTTTAATTCTTTTTGTAGAATTAGCTTCGCCAGATTTTGTAAAACAATACGATACTCGTCCAAACAAGATTTTCTTAGATTATCTTATTTATCCAAAAGAAGTGGTTGGAATGCTTTTAAAAAGTTATCTGACTTCTATAATTGTAACATTCCTTATTCTAGGAGTTGTGATTTATTTTGCTTTCAAAAAAGGGAAAAAATTATTCCATACTGCAAGTACAGATTATAAATTCAAATTGATGGTGTTTCCATTAGTGGCTTTTTTATTGTTTTTTGGAGCGCGTTCAAGTCTAACTTCAAAACGCCCGATAAATGCCAGTAATGCTGTTTTTTCTACAGATCAGTTAACGAATACATTGGGATTAAATTCATTTTATACGGTTGCATTTGCAGCGTATTCAATCAAAAATGAAGGAAATACCAAAATGTATGGTAAAATGGATGAAGCTGAAGCGATTGCTCGTGTAAAAAAATACATGATCGCAGGACCAAACGATTTTACCGATGCTGAAATTCCGTTCTTACACGTACAACAGCCCGATTCTGTTAGGCAAAAGCCATACAATTTGGTTATTTTTCTACAGGAAAGTTTAGGGGCTGAATATGTTGGAATTTTAGGAGGAAAGCCATTGACTCCAGAATTTGATAAATTATCGAAAGAAGGAACTTTATTCACCAATTTATATTGCACAGGAACCAGAAGCGTTCGCGGAATTGAAGCGGTAGTAACTGGATTTTTACCTTCGCCATCAGAAAGTGTTGTAAAACTTGGAAATTCCCAGCAAGGCTTTTTTACTTTAGCGGAGGCGTTAAAGCAAAAAGGTTACGAGACAAGTTTCATTTATGGAGGAATGGCAAATTTTGATAATATGGCTTCGTTTTTCAACGGAAATGGCTTCAGTGATATTGTCGATCAAGAAGATTTTGATTCTGATGGAAATAAATATGCTTTCAAAGGAACTTGGGGTTATTCTGATGAAGATTTGGTTACCAAAGCCAATCAGTATTTCAAATCAAAAGGAGATAAGCCATTTTTCTCTTTAATGTTTTCAACTTCAAATCATGAGCCTTTTGAATATCCAGCAGGAAGAATAAAACCTTACGATAAAAAACCTGCAACGGTAAACAATGCCATGAAATATGCCGATTTCTCTATTGGGAAATTCTTTGAAATGGCAAAGAAAGAAGCTTATTTCAAAAACACAATTTTTATTGTAATTGCTGACCATAATACGAGAACATACGGTAAAAATTTAGTGCCAATAAATAAATTCCACATTCCAGCATTTATTATGGGACCTGGAGTTCCAAAAGGAGCGGTTTATGACAGATTGGCTAGTCAGATTGATATTCCGCCAACATTATTAAGTTATTTAGGACTTCCATTTGAAACTCCAATGGTAGGTCGAAATTTAAATAAACTAGATCAGAAAGTACAAGGAAGATCGATTATGCAGTTTAATGATATCAATGCGTTTAGAGTTGAAAACCAAGTTGTAATTATGCAGCCAAATTTGAAACCATTGCAATTTGAAATCAAAAACGATACGACTTTGATTCCGGTGAAATTAAATGAAGAATTAGCAAAAGATGCTTTGGCACATGTAATTACAGCAGGGAATTTGTATAAAGAAAGTAAGTATAAGCTTAGGCCTAAAAAATAGGTTCAAAGGCTCACAGTTACAAAGGTTCAAAGGTTTTTTACTTTGAACCTTTTCTTTTTTTAATGGAATTGAAATGCTTTGTTGGTTCTCGACTCTGCTTGAACTGACAAACAGAACAAAAAAATCACAGATTTGTCATTTCGACGAAGGAGAAATCTTCGCTAGTAACTCCACAAAGCATATCAATCTTTGTAGATATAGCAACGGAGATTTCTCCTTCGTCGAAATGACAAGATTGTGTATCGAGATTGTTGAGAAGTTAAAAGGAGCAAAGCGACTTTTTTCTACTTTGAACTTTTGTCACTTTGAGACTTTGCACCTTTATTAAAATACAATTTTAATAAACTAGAAGCAGCTGCAAACGATGAAATTTCATTATTTTGCACTGCTTTTTTGCTTTCTTCAAGAAGCGAAATAATTTCAGGCTGATTATAGAAATTTTGTTTTAATTGTTCATTGATGGTTTCCATCATCCAGAAATGGTTTTGTTCGTTTCTTTTTTCGTCGAAAAATCCGCTTTCTTTGGTTAGTTCGAAATAATCAGAAATCGTATTCCAGACCTCAGGAATTCCATCTTTTGTCAGTGAACTGCAAGTAGTCACTTTGGGTTGCCAGTTTGATTTTTTTGGAGGAAATAAATGCAAAGCGCGATTAAATTCCAATTTTGCCTGATTTGCCTTTTTTATATTATCCCCATCCGCTTTATTAATGACAATAGCATCTGCCATTTCCATAATACCACGTTTAATACCTTGAAGTTCGTCGCCTGCGCCAGAAATTTTTAAAAGTAAAAAGAAATCGACCATGCCATGAACCGCAGTTTCACTTTGGCCAACACCAACTGTTTCGATAATAATGGTATCAAAACCTGCAGCTTCACAAAGAATAATTGTTTCTCGGGTTTTTCGAGCCACACCGCCCAAAGTTTCTCCAGAAGCACTTGGACGAATAAAAGCATTTTCATCTTTCACCAATTCTTCCATTCGGGTTTTATCACCTAGAATACTTCCGTGTGAAAGCGAACTGCTAGGATCAACTGCTAAAACAGCTACTTTTTTTCCTAATTGTGTAAGATGTTTTCCAAAAGCTTCGATAAAAGTACTTTTTCCAACACCAGGAACTCCTGTAATACCAATTCGAATCGATTTATTAGCATGAGTTAAACAACCTTGAACAACTTCGCCTGCTTTTTCAAAATGATCAAGATTTGTACTTTCTATTAAAGTAATAGCACGGCTTAAAGAAGTTCTATTTCCTTCTAAAATACCATTAATTAATTCCTGAGAAGTTGGCTGTTGTCTGCGTTTGTTTTTAATTTGATTTATAGCCGAAATATTGGTGATTTCGGGAGGTGAAATTCCAGCTTTTTCAGATATACTGCCGGCTTGTTTATTTAAATTTGACAAAACGCATTTTTTAGATATGTAAAAGTACTGAAAACAAAAACAGTTTCAAAAAGTTAGTTTGCCACGAATTATATGTATTTACACTAATTTGTTACATTTTTTTGTCATCCTGAGCGAAGTCGAAGGACACAAGGTAACTCAACAAGGATTGTTTAACTACAAAGAGACCCGACAGGTTTTTAAAACCTGTCGGGTCTGAGTAGTATTGCAGAATTACTTTGTGTGTCCTTCGACTTCGCTCAGGAAGACATAAAAGACTCAAAAAAAAATCGTGAAAATTAGTAACCAGCCGTAAATCTAACTTGGTGATGTTTTGGGGTTTCTACTTCATCAGCAATAACAACCGCTAAATCTTCTACAGAAAGAATACTTCTTTGTTCGTCATTGAAAACTGGATTTTCTAATCCTAAACGATATTTTCCAGTTCTGCCAGTTTTAGTTCCAGCGTGCATTTCGAAAGCAGGACTAAAGAATGCCCAATCTAAATCTTTTTCTTCTTTAATGATATTTAAATAATGTCTTGCAGCATTGGCTCCAGGGAAAATCTCTTTTGGAAAATCTGGAGTATCAACCGCTTGTAAATCTGGCGCAACATATAAACTTCCTGCCCCACCAATAGTAATAAAACGTTTAACACCTGATTTTTTAACCGCTTCCTGAATCGCTTTTGAACCAGCTAAAAAGTCATCATAAATGTTTGGGTTTGTCCATCCTGGATTATAAGCATTCACAACAGCATCGTGACCTTTTAAGATTTCTGCCAGTGCGTCAACATTAAAAATATCTGCAGCAACCCAAGTTGCATTTGCTGTGTCTTTTGGAGTTCTTGCAATAGCAGTGATTTCGTGTTTTCTGTCTGCTAATTCATTTAAAAGTGCTGAGCCAACAAATCCTGTAGCTCCAATAAGTGCAATTTTCATAATATATATAAATTTATTTAGTAATAAAAAATGTTACAGTTTTGGTTAAAAAAATAGTTTTAAAATTGATTCGAAAAATCTTCCAATGAAATACCTTCCAGCTGTAAGCTGACTTTCTGATTCATTTCGCTATATAAATTCTCCAAATGCTGATTGATGTTTTTCCCAACAGGGCAATCAGGATTCGGTTGATTTTTAGCAAAACCTAAACCAATAGTTTCAAAGGTCATTTCGAATATTTGTTTTAAAGTCAGTTCAGCAGCGTTTACTGCCAATTTTGTACCGCCATTTTTTCCTTCTTTACTTTCTACGATATGATGAGCTTTTAAGTTGGCAATTTCTTTTCGAACCAAAACAGGATTTAAATTTATACTTCCCGCAATAAACTCCGATGACAAATAATCATTTGGGAATTTATGGAGCAAAGTAAGAATGTGAATCGTTATGGCAAATTTACCTGAAATCATACTGTAATAAAATATGTTACAAATTTACATCTTTTTGTAACACAAAATACTAATTTAACTATTTTTT
>Ga0160502_100378_pt1 | contig 35067 bp, 27 predicted proteins | sample DIDnMG_14_FD_108237 | JGI IMG/M metagenome (GOLD analysis project Ga0160502, IMG submission 108237) | Enriched soil microbial communities from UW Madison campus, WI, USA - DID2933_E24_Xylan MG | ecosystem: Environmental > Terrestrial > Soil > Unclassified | place: USA: Madison, Wisconsin... | reverse complement strand
ATTTTATACGATAGATCTATATCCTGAGGACTGCTGCTCGTGGAAAGGATGATCACTTTTATGCAGCTTAACGGCTCCTCGGCATTTCGGATTTCTTCCAGACATTCAAAACCATTTTTAACGGGCATATGAATGTCCAAAAAAATCATTTCCGGCAGGCTGGCCCTCTCCTGATAAAGCATATTGAGCAGCTCCTGTCCGTCTTTGTATACCTTTGAGATTACAGGAAGGCCGAGCTCCTCCATGGCACTGAGAAAGAGCATTCTCTCATCTGCATCATCATTAGCCAAATAAATGGCTTTGAGCGGCTTCTTTTGCTGTAACATGGCCTAATATTTTATGCAGTTGCAGAAGACAAGAATCTAAAAATCTGCAAAGGCCATATACCGGAATATACAGGCAGCTGAAAATCGATAAATAATCGAATTATATCCGTCGAGCGGTTACTAGATCATAAAGGTAGCTTTTCTTTTTGTAGGAAATACTGCTGATCTCGAAAAATACTCAATATTATCAAAACAATAACATATTTTTCCGCATATTTTTTACATTTAGAATTCTGTTTTCTGCTGATGAAAGGAAATACCAATGCCTGGCTGAAATTTGCGGACCAGACAGAACAGACTGACGCGATGGCCAATCAGAATGCCCAGAACATTTTTACTGGTAAAAATACTCGCGAAGATCAGGAAGAACGGTAAAAAATCCTGTACCAAAACGAGTATCGCAATACCCCTGCCTAAAAAAAAACTTAATTCACTTGCTTGAATACAAAAGCCCATTGTTCATCTGAAGCAATGGGCTTTGTTTTGTATCGGCATATAAATAAGGAACGCCTGAAACTTTTCAGCAGAGGCATCCGTTTTATCGGAGTGTAATTTACCTTATAACGCCGTAAATCTTGATTTTAGTATAAGGAACGACATTTTATTCTTTAGGATTCTCCATGCTGCTGATGATTTTACCCACCTCGGCTTCGGTAGCTTTGAGTTTGGCCTGGCAGAACTCAATGAGCTCTGAGGCTCTTTTTACCTTTGCGGCCAGCTCGTCCACCGAAATGGTCTCATTTTCAATTTCCTTTGAAATAGCGCTTAGTTCGGCAAAAGCCTTTTCATAAGTCAGGTTCTCTTCCATTGTATTGTATTTTTTCTTTAACGGTGCTTACCAGTCTGGTGTCTTTCAGGATCACTTCGATATCGTCCCCCTGCTCTATGCTCTCGCCACTGCTGGCAATGGCATTATTTACTCTGACAATCGCATACCCTTTTCTAAGGATATTCTGCGGCGACATCATTTTTATGGTCTTCTGATGATGCTCCAGCGTAAGCTCCTCTCTGCGAAGATAAGAATTACTGAATGTTTTAATGGCATTTCTCAACTGAACGAGTGCTCCTTTTCGCTCCGCCAGAATCATCTTCGGGCGCTGAAGGGTCTGCTGGGCGGCAAGAAGCAGTCTTTTCTGGTTTTCATGCAGCACTGTCCTTGAATTTCTGGCAAGCTGCTCTCTGGTCCTCTCGAGCTGCTTTTTATGGTTTTCAGCCAGTGCTTTTGCGTTATAGGAAACAGCGTTTTTCAGCTGGCTGAGTTCCCTGTAATGTCCGAGAAAAAGCTGCTGCGATCTGATCACAATAGTCCGCTGCAATGCGAGTATGCCTTCTTCAAAGCTGCGGTTATGCGCAATAATGAATTCTGCAGCCTTGGTAGGGGTCTTAGTGCTGGTATGCGCCATAAGATCGGTGATGCTGACGTTTTTCTGGTGTCCTATTCCTGTAATGACCGCGATGGGAAACTTCGCCACCGCCCTGCCGATACCGTAATTGTCAAAAATCAGAAAATCGGACTGCGAACCTCCCCCTCTTGCAATAACAATGGCGTCATAAGGGATTCCAGTATTATAGACATCAATAAGCTTATTCAGAAAGAGTTTTGCATTATTGTCTCCCTGCACGACAGTATGGTAATCATCAATCTGGAATGCATAGCCAAAATCATTATGGACCATCGTATGGCGGAAATCCTCATTTCCGGCAGAGCTGCTGGAAGAGATTACCGCTATCTTCTGGATTACCGCAGGAAGCTTAAGTCGGCTGTTCAGCGTAGAATACTGCTCGCCTTCTTTCCATATATAGCCATTTTCCCTGACCAGTCTTGCCAAAGTGGCATTACGCTGCTGCTCCAGAATGCCAAGCATAAAATTACTGTCGATATCCAGCACGTTTACAGATAGTCCGTAAAGCGGATGGAAGTCTACGCTGACCTGCACCAGCACATGAAGATTGTTGGTGAAGCGCTGTCCGGTTGCGGTTTCAAAATCAAGTATCCGCAGCGCACCTGTTCCCCAGGACTTGCCCATAATCTTCGCTGTAATGGTGCTGTCTTTTTCTGATTTCTCCACCAGCTCAAAATAATGGATCTTCTTGTCAGCCTTAAAGGAATGATTGGTGATATCGGCCACTATCCAGTAAGTCTGGCCCTTAAATCGGGCATTGATCGTATCCTGGATCTGGTCATTAAGCTGTGAGAGTCTGATATACTGGTCCGGTCCCATTTAAATATTCATTCCTGAAAAGGATTTTTCTGTTCTGCCATATGATGCCCATTAGAGCAGGGAATTTAAAACTGATTTTATAAAGCATAATGCCTCAATCCTCTCATGTGAAAGCACATTCAAAGGAATCATTCTTATTTAAGTGTGATTGTGTCCGCAAGGTTTTCCTGATTGATAAAAGCAGCTATATACTCCTGCACTTCATTTCGCTTTTCAGAAGAAGTTTCAAAAGTATTGATATGAAATTCTTCATCCTGATCCACTATATGGATAATTTCGGTATAGCCTTTTGAAATCAGGCTTCCTTTGAGCTTAATTATGGTGTGCTGCTGGCGGGCATCCAAATCTTTTCTCACTTTTAATTGTATCGCTTTTTCCATTCTGAAAGATCTATTAGTGTTTTTTTGATCATTCTCCAATCCAAATATACTTATTTAGATCGTATGCACATCCCGCAGCAGTGTTAAAAAAAAGACTGCTGTCAAGTGAAAATTATAAAAGTCTTAAACATAATTGTATAAAATTAAATACCGCCAAAAAATTACTTTTAAAAAATTATCCTCACGAAAAAAACTTCATCTTAACCCTCTAAAAAAACTGTTATGGAATACGAAAAGCATGATTACGCACCTGAAGGGTTTGGAGCAGGCACAGAAGCATACGAAGAGGATCTTCTCTTTTATGATATGGAATGGGAAGAATAAAACTTTAAGCAGATAAGCTTTCTGCCTAATTTTGCCAAAATGCTATAAACGCCCCACTTGCAAAAAGGAGGCGTTCAAATTTTATAAGCACTTTCAATTTATTGGATGGAAATTCTGTTTGCAGCGTCTCTTTTCTTCTGATCAATCACTTTTGCATAAATCTGGGTCGTTTTTACGCTCTTGTGCCCAAGCATTTTTGAAATGGTAAAAATATCTGTTCCTGCTGTCAGCTGCAATGTAGCATAAGTATGCCTAAAGCAGTGGAAAGTAATATGCTTGCTTATTCCTGATAGTGCCACCCATACGGGAAGCACACGGTCAACATCCCATTTGTTTAAACCTTTAAATACCTTCTCATTTTCTCCTTTTCTCTTTCCCAAAAGCTCAAAAGCCTCATCAGAAATAGGAATGGACACAGCCCCTTCCGTTTTCTTCTGCCTGAATATGATATAATGGCCGTCATTCTCAATGTAATGCAGTTCTGACCAGGTCAGCTTTGCAATATCTGAATATCTCACACCTGTAAGAACCGAAAACATTGAAATCTTACGTACAGTCAGATTAGGGCAGGGCGTTGCAAAAAGCCTGCGCGTTTCTTCAAGAGTCATAAAATTCCGCTGGGATTCCATTTCCTTTATCGATCCTATCTTGGCATTGATATCCGTTTTCAGCTTATCCTCTCTATAAGCAGCCTTCAGGGTTGTCTTAATCTTGTTATAATAGGAAAGAGCTGTATTTCGTGACAGCTGCTTTTTATTCTTTCTCAAGCTTTTAGCTTTTAAAAGATAATCCCTGAAATCTTCAATTAAAGAAACCGTCACCTCATTAAATGCCAGATCCTTCCCTTTTAGGAAGGCTTCAAAATGGGTAATAGCAGAGGCCCAGATTGACAGATTGTTGCCGACTTTTTTAGCGCCTAATTTTTTATAATACTCAAGAAAAGATTCCCTTCCAACCTCCTGTATTGCTAATTGCTCTTTCTCAAATGCAGAATAGATTTCACTTTTATTGATTTCATTCTGTTTTCTTGCCCTTATAAGTTCAGCAGTGTGGAGATTCTCAGCATTAGCAGCCTTCTCGTACTGATTTGCAGGCTTCTGGTGAAGATAAAGCTTCAAAAATTCTCGTCTTGAGAAACTGTTCGTTTTCGAATCCCAAAATGGAGGATAATAATCAAGATATAAGGATAATCGTCCTCCTGAAATAGCTTTCTTTCTAAGTGTGATACTACTTTTATTCATGATCAATACCTTTTAAATAAACATCCAAATCCTTTTTCTGCACGTATGAATAATTACCGGAGACATACTTTTTTATACCATACTTTTTAATAATAAAGTACAAGCCGCTCTGGCTTATGTTATAAGCCGTCTGTGCCTGGGAAATAGTATAGCAGCCATCCAGATCAAAATCAATCGTATCTGACGCACTTTCTTCTGGCTGGGGGTTCTGAACAATAAATAAACTGCTTATGCTGTCTTTTGATATTAGGGTCCTTCTTCCAAGTTTTACAATATCTAAATCATTTCTGGCAATCATTCTGAATATTGTCCTTCTGCTGATTCCAAAAATTTGGCTGCACTGCAGAATGGTGAAAAAATCCTGCTTTTTAAGCACCTCCAAATCATAGCTTCTGATGCCTTCAGATGCCTCTTCCGGAACATCATTAGTTACTTGTCTTTTTCTGTCCTTGTAGCTCTTACTCGCGCATTTCAGGGAGCAGAAGCGGGTTTTAATTCTCTGCGCGATAAAATTGTTATCGCAAAACTCGCAGATTTTGTTAATTCGAATGTTTGAACTCATAATTTTCTTACATTTTAAGTTATGTGTCCTACTTTATCCGTTCATTTGTGCCATGACGTGCCGCAAGGTGCGTTTATGCGCCACTGTGTGCCATTGAGTGCCATAATTTGTCGATCGAGGTACAAAAATTTGTACCTCGAAATTCGAGGTACAACTGGGGTACAAATCCGAGCAAAACAACACCCAAATATTCCAAAAAACCACCCAATAAAAAAAGAGCTAAAATGTTAATTACCAACATTTTAGCTCTTTTTGTTATTTTTATTTTGTTTCTTTTTGTCCCTTCTACTTGCCAATGCAAAAATTAGCAAATATATTCCCCAGCAATTCGTCATTAGAAACTTGACCAGTTATAAGACCGAATTGATATAAAGCTTCACGAATATCAAGTGCCATTAAATCACTTGAAAGTCCCGATTCTAAGCCAAATTTCACTTTCTGAATTTCATCTAAAGCTTTTAATAATGAATCATAATGTCTTGTATTAGTTACAATAGTTTCATTGTTTCGAAGTGCACCAGTATTTACAAAAGACAATAATTCATTTTTTAAATCCTCTACTCCTATTTTTTCTTTCGCAGAAATTAATAGCAGTTTTGCATTTAAATTTTCTAACTGAGTCGTAATATTTGCTACTTCATCATTAGAAAGGATATCTCTTTTATTTACTACAATAATTAGAGGTTTTAGTGGGTATTTGTTCTTGATTTGTTCAATTTCATTCACAAATTCAGAACTTGAAGTTTGGAATTTCAAACCGTCAAATAAATAAATCACGACTTGAGCCTGATCAATTTTTTCAAAAGTTTTCTTGATTCCGATGCTTTCTACAACATCTTTTGTATCACGAATTCCAGCCGTATCGATAAATCTAAATCCGATTCCTCCAATAACCAATTCGTCTTCGATTGTATCACGTGTTGTTCCCGCAATGTCAGAAACAATCGCGCGTTCTTCATTTAATAAGGCGTTTAATAAAGTCGATTTTCCTACATTTGGTTCACCAACAATCGCAACAGGAATTCCGTTTTTAATTACATTTCCAACAGCAAATGAATCAATAAGACGTTTTAAAACAAACTCGATTCGGTTTAATAATTCATGAAATTGCGTTCTATCTGCAAATTCTACATCTTCTTCTGCAAAGTCTAATTCTAATTCAATTAAAGAAGCAAAATTTAATAGTTCTTCTCGCAATTTTGCAATTTCATTACTGAATCCGCCACGCATTTGCTGCATTGCAATTTGGTGAGAAGCTTCATTGTCTGACGAAATCAAATCGGCAACTGCTTCTGCTTGCGACAAATCTAATTTTCCGTTTAAGAAAGCTCTTAACGTAAATTCACCTGCATCTGCCATTCTACAGCCATTTCGAAGTAATAACTGAATAATCTGCTGTTGAATATAAGTTGAACCGTGACACGAAATTTCGATCGTATCTTCTCCTGTATATGAATTTGGACCTTTAAAAACCGACACTAAAACTTCGTCTAAAGTTTTACTCCCATCTACAATATGGCCTAAATGTAGCGTATGCGTTTTCTGTTTGGTTAAATCTTTGTTTTTAATAGATCTAAAAACCGAATTACCAATCGTAATAGCTTCAGCTCCCGAAATACGGATTATGGCGATAGCTCCAGCTCCAGATGGTGTAGCTAAAGCAACTATAGAATCTTGATTTATCATGCTGCAAAGGTATAAAAAAAGCCTTAATTTCTTTTCTGTACTGACACGTGCTCAATTCTCGTAAAAAATCTGTAAATTAGTTATAGTTAAGAAATCATTAAGTGTTAAAATACTGATAATTATCAGGTTGTTTTCCTTACATAATAAGTAAATTTGAGAGACAAACCTTAATCCTAAATACGATGAAAAAGATATTATTCCCTACCGATTTCTCTGAAGCTGCTACAAACGCATTTGTCCACGCTTTAGAATTTGCTAAAGTTGTAAAAGCCGAATTAATCTTGCTTCATACATTTGAGATTCCTGTTTACGACAGCCAGTTCTTTCCAGAGAATTATGCTGCGATATATAGTTCAATAGAATTAGCAAAATTTGAAATGTTTAAGGATGAAATTCCAAAACTACGCGCTATCGCTGCCGAGCGAAAACTAGAAGATATCGTAATAAAACACCGACTAATGGATGGTGATCTTATTTATAACCTTAAAAATGCGGTTGAAGAAGATAACGTTGATTTTGTAATTATGGGTACAAACGGTGCTTCTGACTGGACAAAATTTTTTACGGGATCAAATACCAATTCTGTAATATCTGGCGTAGAAGTTCCTGTTTTATGTGTGCCTGTTGATGCCAAATACAAAAAAATCAAAACGATCGGATTTACTACACGCTATCGCGAAAAAGATAAAAAAGAGCTGAAAAAAATCTTGAAGATAGCTAAGAAAACAGATGCAAAGGTTAAAAGTTTATATGTAAGAACATCCAATTCTGACGTTTCGGATGCTACTATAAAAGAATGGGAAAAAGAATTTGCAGATGAAAACGTAGAGTTTTTGGTTCTGCCAAGTGATGATGTAAAAGAAACCATTCTTGATTTTGTTCTTTACAAAGACATCGATATTTTGACAACTATCACGCACAAACGTTCTTTCTTTGAAAGTATATTTGACTCTAGTTTTAGTAAAAAAATATCAAAAGAAGTCCAAATTCCAGTTTTGGTTATGCACGAAGATTAACTGTTCTTATGAATGATTTTGTAACTTAAAAGCTATATTTGTATTTCAAGCAAATTATTAGAATGAAAGCATATCAGGACAACGTTACAAAACATTCAGAATTATATCATAAAACCAACAAAAAATATAACAGCATAAGCCTTTTGAGGTTATTGAGTATTTTTATGTTTCTGTTTTTTATGTTTTACTACATCAAAACAAACGAAATACTTTATGTCATTTTAGCTGTTTTATCTTTTGCTGGTTTTATTGTTTTAATGAGAATACATTCTAAACTGGCTTTTCAAAAACTATTGGCTGAAACGCTTTTAAAGATCAATCAAAACGAAATAGCTTTTCTAAAAAGAGAAAAAACGCCTTTTGAAAATGGAGTTGAATTTATCGATTTTCATCATCCGTATGCTTACGATTTGGATATTTTTGGAGAGCATTCTTTATTCCAAAACCTAAACAGAACGGCTTCTTTTATTGGAAAAAAAACACTTGCAGAGTTATTGCTTGATACGCTACCTGATGCTGAAATTTTAGAAAATCAGGAAGCTGTAAACGAACTAAAAAACAAAATCGATTGGAGACAAGAATTCCAAGCCTTGGCCATTATAAGCCAAGATTCAAAACAATCTTATGAAGCTTTAAAACATTGGACTTCTTTTCAAAACAACATTTTACCTAAAGCTTTAGTTGCATTATCGTTTATTCTCCCAGTAACATTTTTTGGATTTCTGGCTGCTTATTTTATTACATCAAAAACCATTATACTTTCTTATTTAACATATGTCTTTATTGCCAATTTGATTGTTTTAGGAAGAGCTGTAAAAAGAATTCAATCGGAAATAGCAAAAGCAGATAATGTCGCTAACATCATAAAACAATATAGTTTATTAATTGAAAAAATTGAACGCGAATCTTTCCAGTCGAAAAAGTTACTTCATTTACAAGAACAATTAAATTTTAAGAATGCAAAAGCAAGTCAGCATTTAAAACAGCTTTCAGAGTTATTTTCAAGAATGGATACGATAAATAACTTTGTAACAGCCACTTTATTCAACGGAACATTTTTATTCAATCTGCATGTTTTAAAAGCGTTATTAAAGTGGAAAGAAGATTATGCTTCAGAAATGAACCATTGGGTTTCTATTATTGGAGAAATTGAAGCTCTAAATAGTCTAGCAAATTTAGCTTACAACAATCCAGATTTTGTTTTCCCTGAAATCAATTCTGAGTATAAAATTGAATTTAAAAATCTAAGCCATCCTTTATTAAATCCTGTAACAAGAATTGGAAATGACACTCAGTTTTATCCTCAATCTTTCGTGATTTTGACTGGATCTAATATGTCTGGAAAAAGTACATTTTTAAGAAGCTTAGGAATCAATATGGTTCTTGGCGGAATCGGCTCAGTTGTTTGTGCATCAGAAGCTAAGATTCATCCACTTCCAGTTTTAGTTTCAATGCGATTGTCAGATTCTTTATCTGATTCAGAATCTTACTTTTTTGCTGAAATTAAACGTTTAAAACAGATCATGGATGCGCTTGAAAATCAGCCTGCTTTTGTTTTATTAGATGAGATTTTAAGAGGTACAAATTCTGATGACAAACGAAACGGAACAATTGAAGTCGTTAAGAAAATAATTTCTAAAAAAGCTATTGGTGCAATCGCAACTCACGACATTGAAGTTTGCCTTACTACTAACGAATATCCTGAAATCTTAATCAATCAATGCTTCGAAGTTGAGATTCAAAACAACGATTTACATTTCGATTACAAACTCAGAAACGGAATCTGTAAAAACAAAAGCGCAACATTTTTAATGCAGAAAATGAACGTGATTTAATGGTGAATTGTTAATGGTTAATGGTTAATGGTTAATGGTTAATGGTTAATGGTGAATGGTGAATTGTTAATGGTGAATTGTTGATGGTGAATTGTGAATTAAAAAAAAAAGCACAAGACAACTTTATTGAGCTTTGTCAAAGTTTAAAACTTTGACAAAGCTTTTTCTTTTTTGAAAACCATCAACAATCAACCATCAACAATTCACCATTAAAAATTTACAATTAATTCTCCTCGTACATTTCCATCCACAAACGGGTTTCTTCTAAATCTAGTTCTTTTTCTATTTTACGGAAGATTTCTTCGTTTACAGAACCTAGTTTATGCATCGATTCTAATTTTGCTCTTTCTACATTTAACAGATCAATTTGAATTTTAGTGAAATCATTGAAAATTTCACCGCCAAGAAGTTTACCATTTCCAAAGAAATTAGCAGGAAGTTCTGTCTTTTGCAGACGGTTGAATTTTACTTCGTATTTGCTTTTTATGTTGTGAAGCAATTCATCATTCAATAATGAGAAATTATCTTCAATATGGGCAATAGTTTCTGAGACAATAACATTTCTAATATTATATTCTTCTGCAAGAATCGAATAACGTTCAATTTTCAACTTCTTGATCAACCACGGAAGCGTAAGACCTTGTATAACCAAAGTTGAAAGTATAACACAAAAAACCAAGTATATAATTAAATTTCGAAGCGGAAATTCTTCTGTTTTATTCAACATTAACGGAAGTGCCAAAGCTGCAGCCATAGAAACCACTCCACGCATTCCAGACCAGCCAAAAATGATCATATTGCGATAATCGAAAGTTTCTTTCTCACGAATCTTTTTACTAATCATTCTCGGAATAATTGTCGCTGGAATAACCCATAAAAAGCGAACTAAAATCACCACTATACTGATAACTGCTCCCCAAATAAATAAAGAATTTCCAGAGTAATTACTAATTCCTGCAATAATTTGTCTCAATTGAAGTCCTATTAAAATAAAAATCAAACCGTTTAGAATGTTGTTTAAAACATCCCAAATTGTATTGGTCATGATTCGGCTTTCATGAGAAAAAATAGTTCCTGATCTCGCAGCCAGAAAAAGACCTGTAGTTACAACTGCCAAAACTCCCGAACCTTCAAAATGTTCTGCAATTAAATAAGATGCAAATGGCGTTAATAAGGTCAGTGTTACCTCGATAATATCATCGCAAACAAATCTTTTATGAATATAGAACATTATGTAGCCAACGGCTAAACCTATTGCGATACCAAGAACTGACATCAGCACAAAATTTAATCCAGCCTGCCACAAAACAAAATTTCCTGCCGTAATCGCTGTAAGAGCATATTTGTATGCAACAAGACCGCTTGCATCATTTACCAAACTTTCTCCCTCAAGAATCGCAATTAATCTTGGATTAAGTCCCAAACCTTTTGTAATCGCTGTTGCAGAAACCGCATCTGGCGGCGAAACAATAGCGCCAAGTAAAAAAGCTAACGGCCAAGAAATATCATCAATAAGCCAATGCGCGGCAACAGCAACCAATCCTGTTGTAAAAAAAACCAAACCAACCGCTGCTAATGTTATTGGTCGGATCGTTTGCTTAAAGTCTGACCAACTTGTATGCCACGCTGCGTGATATAAAAGTGGCGGAAGAAATATAATAAATACTATTTCTGGACTTAAAGCAATTACTGGAAGTCCTGGAACAACACTAATTACAACGCCACATAAAACAAGGACAATTGGAATTGGAAAATTATATCTTTTGCTAACAAGACTAAGAAAAGCAACTCCAAAAAGCAGCATTATAATAACGGTAATATTCTCCATGTGAGATGGTATTTATTGGATTTTGGATTATAGATTTTGGGTACTAAATTAAGATTTTATGGCAACTAAATTAGATAAACAATAAAAAAATAGAACACTGATTTATTGACTTATGTCAAACTTTTTGGTTTCAAACAACTTTAGATTTGCTTTTTAGTTTCTTCAAAATAAGTTTAAAATATATCAAAATGATAAGTACAGAAATAAGTCCGCTATTGCAATTTGGACTAACCAGCAAAGATCGTGTTGAAAATGCCCTAGAACAGCTTAAAAGCGGAAAAGGTGTCTTAGTAACCGATGATGAAAATAGAGAAAACGAAGGCGATCTTATTTTTTCTGCCCAATATATGAACGTTCAAGATATGGCTTTAATGATTCGTGAATGCAGCGGAATTGTTTGTCTTTGTTTAACTAACGAAAAAGCTGATAAATTAGAACTTCCATACATGGTAAAAGAAAATACCAGCAGTTTTCAAACTCCGTTTACTATTACTATTGAAGCTAAAAACGGAGTGACGACTGGAGTTTCTGCAAAAGATCGAATTACGACCATAAAAACAGCAATTGCAACAAATGCAAAACCAGAAGATTTAGCAAAACCTGGACACATTTTTCCTCTAAGAGCAAACAATAAAGGTGTTTTAGGAAGAAATGGTCATACAGAAGGAAGTGTCGATTTAATGAAATTGGCGGGTTTGCAACCTGAAGCTATTCTTTGCGAATTGATGAACGAAGACGGCAGCATGGCGAAACTAGACAAAATCATTAGCTTTGCACAAGAACACGATTTGGTGGTTTTATCTATAGAAGATATTATCTATTACCGCAAATTCGTTAGAGATTATAAATAGTCCGTTTGACCAAATTATTCTTAACACATAGAAACATAGCTTTTAGGATTCTGCATAAGGCGTTTCACTTTTAATAAAACACACAGAGCTATGTGTTTTATTTTAATCTTAAACAAAAGCAACAAAACCTATGTTTCTATGTGTTAAAACTAAATTTTATTCATTTCCACGGGTATTGCAAATAAATATGATATACGAACAGCTTGGCAATTCCATTCGAAAAAGCATAAATGTTTCTGATGAAGATTTAGAAACCATCCTCTCCTATTTTAAACTTATCAAAAAAGGAAAAAATGAAATTTTACTGGCTCAAGGTCAAATCAGTCAGGAGACTTTTTTTGTTGCAAAAGGCTGTCTGCGTATCTTTTTCATAAATGAAGAAGGAAAAGACGTAACTCGATATATTGCTTTCGAAAATCAGTTTGCTACAGCTTTAGTTAGTTTTATAACTAAAATGCCAGCTCTCGAAAATATTCAGGTTGTCGAGAAATCAGAATTGCTATCTATTTCTCATGAAGATTTTAATCATTTGATGAAAATTATTCCGCAATGGCGCGAGTTTTACAGTAATTATTTGGAAAAAGCGTATGTAAATAATGCCAATCGTTTAATGTCATTTACCACTATGGATGCTTTGGAAAGGTACAATCAGCTTTTGAAAATAAATCCTGCAATTGTAAAACGGCTTCCTAATAAAATTGTGGCTTCTTATATAAATATTTCTCAGGAAACTTTGAGTCGGTTGAAGTCGAAAGTTTGATTTTGATTGCGGAGTTACTTGCGGAGATGTCTCCTCCGTCGACATGACAAAACTATATGGAAAATCTTTGTGGATTTTCGCGTGTGATTCCTCGTTCCTCGGAATGACAAACAGTATGAATAAAAAAGCCGAATCTTAATTTAGATTCGGCTTTTGATTTTTTATGATTCACAACTGCTGCAAGAAACAAGACTTGTTACTAATTCTTTAGAAACACTTTGGCTTCTTTGGTAGTACAAACTTTTAACGCCTTGCTGCCAAGCTTCTATCATTAAACGGTTTACATCTTTAATTGCCAATTCTGCTGGAATATTAAGATTTAAACTTTGTCCTTGATCAACAAATTTCTGACGAATTCCTGCTTGCTGTACAATTTCTAACTGGCTAATTTCTTTAAATGTTTTAAAAACATCTTTTTCCTGCTGAGTTAATTGTTCCATATGCTGAACACTTCCTCCGTTTAGCATAATTCCTCTCCAAACTTCTTCATTATCTAAACCTTTTTCTTCCAAGAGTTTTTTAAGGTATTTATTTTTACGCATGAAATTACCTTTGCTTAATCCAGCTTTATAATAGTTACTGCTGAAAGGCTCAATTCCTGGCGAAGTTTGTCCTAAAATTGCAGAAGATGAAGTTGTAGGTGCAATTGCCATTGTGGTTGTATTACGTCTTCCGTAACCTTTTAACAATTCTGGCTCGCCATAAATTCTAGCCAATTCTTGACTTGCTTTATCGGCTTTATCGCTAATATGTTTGAAAATCTCTGTAGTTTTCATTTTAGCTTCCATTCCTTCAAACGGAATCATGTTTTTCTGTAAATAAGAATGCCATCCTAAAACTCCTAAACCTAATGCACGGTGTCTTTTAGCAAATTTATTAGCTGCAGAAAGGTAATAGTTCCCTTCTGTTTTTTCAATGAATTCTTGTAAAACTGCATCCAAGAAAAAGATCGCCAGTTTAACCGCTTCAGTATCTTTCCATTCTTCATACAGCTCTAAATTCATTGAAGAAAGACAACAAATAAATGATTCGTCGTGAGTTGATGGAAGCATAATCTCACTGCACAAATTACTTGCATTGATTCTTAGATTCTGATCTTTATAAACTTGTGGCTTATTTTTATTTACGTTGTCACTGAAGAAAATATAAGGCAAACCTTTTTGCTGACGGCTTTCTAATACTTTAGCCCAAATTTGTCTTTTATCACCATCGCCATCAATCATTTCCTGCATCCAATAATCTGGCACACAGATTCCTGTAAACAAGTTCTGAATTGGGTTTCCGATACTTTTAATTTTCAAAAATTCCTCAATATCTGGATGGTCTATATCTAAATAAGCTGCAAATGCACCACGACGAACTCCACCTTGAGAAATAGTATCCATTGCCGTATCAAAAAGCTTCATGAAACTTACAGCTCCACTACTCTTTCCGTTATCGGTTACAGCACTTCCGCGTTCGCGCAATTCACCAAAATAACCAGAAGTTCCACCTCCAATTTTAGTCTGCATGATTACTTCTCCAAGCTTATGTGTAATTCCTTCAATTTTATCTGGAACGTGAACGTTAAAACAAGAAATTGGCAATCCTCTTTCTGTTCCCATATTTGCCCAAACTGGCGAACTGATACTCATCCAGCCTCTTTCTATCATTTCCATAAAAGACTCTTTCAACTCTGGTTTGTAAAGTCTTTTTGAAGCAGCGGTACAAATTCTATCGATTGCTCCTTCTACAGTTTCTCCTTTTAAAAGATAACCGCGGTTTAAAATCTGCTCACTTTCAGAATTTTTCCACCACATTTTACTGTCGTTTTGTGGTTCAAAATTGTTATTTGCTGGGTTTGTGTCTATTGTATTCATATATTATGGGCTTGTATTAGAAAAGATCGTTTGCAGTGATACTCTTGTCGTGTTTCGTATATTCAACTGGACGTTTTGCAAAGAAATCATCTAAACTGTTTGCAAAAACTTCTTCTTCAAACCAAGTCATTTTAGAATATTCTTCTGGGGAAACATTAAAAATTGTTTCGATATTGATTTGTTTCAAACTTTCGTCAATTCTAAATTTCATAAAGTTTACCAAATCTTCTTTATTAATAGTTTCAATCGCTCCGTTTTCAAAAATCCAATCTAAAATATCAGCTTCAACCGTAATTGATTCTTTAACCGTTTCTCTAATTAATTCTAAAGTTTCTGCATCAAAATATTCAGGGAATTCTTCACGGATTTTATTGATGATATAAATTCCGCCATTTGCATGAATTTGTTCGTCGATTGAAGTCCAAGCAATAATATTGCTCACATTTTTCATATATCCTTTGAATCTTGTGAACGACAATAAAATCGCAAACTGACTGAATAATGAAACATTTTCGATTAAAATACTGAACAGAATCAGCGAAACCATATACTTTCTGTTATCCTGAGATTTTGTATCTTTCAATACATTAGAAAGATAATCTACACGTCTGCGAATCACAGGAACGTCCAAAAGTCTTTCAAATTCGTCATTATAACCTAAAACTTCCAATAAACGAGAATATGCTTCTGAATGTCTGAATTCACATTCTGCAAAAGTAGTTCCCAAACCGTTGAATTCTGGTTTTGGAAAATGCTCATATATATTACCCCAAAAACTTTTTACAGCTACCTCAATCTGTGCGATTGCCAATAAACTATTTTTAATTGCTGTTTTTTCAGCCAAATCTAAATGCGCATGAAAATCTTGCGTATCGGCAGTAAAATCTACTTCAGTGTGTACCCAATAAGCCTTATTAATTGCTTCGGTAAATTGCAGAACCTCAGGATATTCAAAAGGTTTATAATTGATTCTTTTATCAAAAATTGACATATATAGAGTTTTAAGTGACGTATTTGAAATAGAAACGCGAGCGCACAAATTTGGGGTCGGATTGGCGTGATTTCTATAAGTACAAATTTAACCCACAGTTCTTCTTTTATCCAGTTTTTGATGTTAAAAATCCGTCCAATTATCAACAGTTTTAAAACTTCAAAAAACCTCAAATTCGCAAATTTTATCAACAGTAACATAATATCTTGTAATTGTCAATGAGCTAGCATTTTCCTTAAAATTAATGTTAAGTTATCAACATGAAAAAGCGAACTTTTTTATGGGCAAACGCAAAACAGTTATCAACACTTCGATTTAAAAAAAGCAAAATCCAAGTCGCATTTTTCAATCAAAAAAAGCTTCTTATTAATAATTATTCTAAATAATTATTAAAGCTATTTTTCACAAAAAAAACCACAACATTCTTGATCACAAATATTTACAATCAATATTTTTTTTAAGATTCTTTTCTGTTTTAAAAAACAAGATCATGAAAAAGGCTTTTTTTGATACGAAATAAGATTAAAAGACGAATAATGCTATAAACATCCAACAAAGTAAAATCTTCCGTCAAGTTTCGCTCTTTTGAATCTTTTTTCAACTTCAAATTTTAGCTTTTTCCATCTCATACAACTTATCAGATTAAAAAAAAATTAAAATTCGCTTAAGCTATTCTTAATTTTAAGTAAAACTGGACCCAAATTCCTTTTTACGGCAAATTATTCTTGGTTTAAGAATATTAATTTTTACATTTGCTTTATTTTTATTTATTCTAAATAGAACGAAATATTCCCAAAAAATTAAATTAATCTTGTACAATTCAATAACCATAAATTATCGAAATATGAAAAAGAATCTTTTCGTTTCTTTTGCATTTGCTGCGTCTTTATTTGTAAATGCTCAGCAAAAAAACACGTTGTTAGATGCTGCGTTCTGGAAAACTTCTCCAAGTGTTGAAACGGTTCAGGCAGAAATCGCCAAAGGAAATAATCCAGCTGAAGCTAATGTAAACGCGTTTGACGTTACAACATTAGCCATTAATAATGATGCTCCTTTTGCAACTATCAAATTTTTAGTTGAACAGCCTGGAAATTCGATTACAAAATTAACTCACGATAATCGTATCTATCTGCACTGGGCTGCTTATAGAGGTAATACAGAATTGGTACAATATCTTATAACAAAAGGTTCTGATGTAAATTTTGAAGACAGCCACGGAACTGCTCCTGCAGATTTTGCTGCTTCAAACGGTCAATCAGCTCCAGCGATGTATGACGCATTTTTCAAAGCTGGCCTTAATCCGACAAAAAAATATGCTAACGGTGCTAATCTTCTACTTTTAGCCATTGCATCTGATAAAGATTTAAAAGCTGCCGAATATTTTTCTACTAAAGGGATGTCTTTAAAAGATGTAGATAATGACGGAAATACTGCTTTTACTTATGCTGCAAGATCTGGAAATCTTCCGCTTTTGAAGAAACTTTTAGAAAAAGGAATTAAACCAACTAGCGATGCTCTTTTATTTGCTGCTCAAGGAAGCCGTAGAGAAACTAATACTTTGGAAACCTATAAATACTTGGTTGAAGAAGCAAAAATTAAAGCAACTGCTCAAAACAAAGCTGGACAAAATGTATTGCATATTTTGGCTGGAAAACCTAATCAGACAGAAATCATTAAATATTTCTTAGAAAAAGGTGTTGACGTAAATAAAGCCGATAAAGAAGGAAATACGCCTGTAATGGCTGCAGCTGCGGCTAGAGAAACTGCTGTTTTAGAATTGCTTCTTCCTATTACTAAAAACATAAATGCTCAAAATTTAAAAGGAGAATCTGCTTTGACTTTTGCAGTTAGAAATGGATCGCCAGAAGCAGTAAATTTACTTTTAGCTAAAGGTGCAGATGTTAATGTAAAAGATAAAGACGGAAATAATTTAGGTGTTTATTTAGTACAATCTTATCGTCCGGCTGGAAGAGAAAAAGTAACTACAGATCCTTTTGATGCAAAAGCTAAATTGCTTCAAGATAAAGGACTGGACTTAGCGGCTCCGCAAAAAGATGGAAATACTTTGTATCATTTAGCTATTACAAAAAATGATGTTTCGCTTCTTAAAAAAATTACTGATTTAAAAGTAGACATTAACGCTAAAAACAAAGATGGTTTAACTGCTTTACACAGAGCTGCAATGACTTCTAAAGATGATTCAATCTTGAAATATTTAGTTTCTGCAGGAGCAAAAAAAGAAATCAGCACAGAGTTTGACGAAACGGCTTATGCTTTGGCGAAAGAAAATGAGCTTCTAACTAAAAACAACGTTTCTGTTGAATTTTTAAAATAAACAATTAATTAATAATCAATATTTGAAATTCCAAATTCCAAACTTTACATTTGGTGTTTGGGATTTCACATTACAAATCCACACAAATACATAATTTCAGATGAAATCAATATTAAAAATTGCTCTTACAAGCGCTTTTATCTTTTTAGTTTCTTTCCAATCTCAAGCGCAATCAAGCAAATACAAGATTATGCTGCAAATGAATAATTATATGGGAGAAGGTGCTTACATTGTAGTTTCTCTAGTTAATTCAACTGGTGAATACGAAAAAACGCTTTATGTAATGGGCGATGATAAAAAATGGTACAAATCTTTAAAAGAATGGAATAAATTTCACACTGCAAAATCAGATGATATTAGTGCAAAAACTGGAGCTTCTGTAACTGGCGGTGATCGTAGTGTAACAACTATCGAAATCGAAAATTCTAAAATTAATAAAGGTTACAAATTACGTTTTGAATCTGCTGTTGAAGATCAGAAATATTATGTGAGTGATCTTGAAATTCCGCTTACAACAGAAGGTATGGCCGATAAAACAGATGGTAAAGGTTACATCAAATACGTAAGATTAAGTAAAATATAATACGATTACATTTCTAGAATACACTCAATGACTCTTTCTTTTTGGCGTTACGCACATTTGGCTTTGGCCTTATTTTCTTCTATTTTTTTGCTTTTGGCTTCGGTAACAGGAATCATTCTGGCAGTCGATGCAGTTCAGGAAAAAACACTTCCGTATAAAGCTGAAAATTTTAATAAAATAACTTTGGGCGAAACCCTTCCAATTTTAAAGAAGGCATATCCAGAAATTACAGAATTGAGTGTAGATTACAATCAGTTTGTAACACTTCAGGCAATTGATGAAGATGGAAATGACGTTAATGCTTACATTGATCCAAAAACTGGAAAAGGATTAGGAACTCCTGTAAAAAAATCAGAATTCATTAAATGGATTACGAGTTTTCACCGTTCGCTTTTTCTTCATGAAGCGGGACGTTTTTTTGTTGGCGTTATTTCTTTTTGCTTGTTATTAATATCAATTTCGGGTTTCGTGTTGGTTCTAAAAAGACAGCGCGGCATCCGAAATTTCTTTTCTAAAATTATCAAAGAATATTTTGCGCAATATTATCATGTTCTTTTAGGAAGATTAGCTCTAATTCCGATTTTGATTATTGCGCTTACAGGAACTTATTTATCGTTGGAAAGGTTCAACTTTTTTATGGGCGAAGAAAAAGCAAAACCTTTAAAAACAGAACTTTCTGCCAAAGCGAAAACGGCTTCGATTTTCAAAACAACTTTATTATCAGATGTAAAGAAAATAGAATTTCCGTTTACAGATGATCCCGAAGAATATTATATCATCGAATTGAAAGATCGAGAAGTTGAAGTAAATCAAGTTACAGGAACTGTAATTTCTGAAAAACTTTCTCCTATAACTGCACAATATGCGACTTTGAGTCTCGATCTTCATACTGGAAGAATTAACGGAATTTGGGCTGTAATTTTAGCTATTGCGTGTCTTAATATTTTGTTCTTCATTTATTCTGGTTTTGCGATTACATTGAAAAGAAGATCAAGCCTAATTAAAAATAAATTTAAAGCAAATGAAAGCGCTTTTATTCTTTTAGTTGGGTCTGAAAACGGAAGTTCTTTCCGATTTGCAAATGCAATTCTAAAACAATTAATTGATCAAGGTCATAAAGCTTTTATTACCGAATTAAATCGCTTTTCTGTTTATCCGAAAGCGGAACATATTATCGTATTTTCTTCAACGCATGGCTTGGGAGACGCACCTTCTAATGCTAATAAATTCAAAGCATTATTAGAAAAACAAAACCAGGAGCAGAAAATCAATTTTTCTGTAGTTGGTTTTGGTTCTAAAGCATATCCCGATTTCTGCGGATTTGCAATTGAAATTGACCAGCTTTTAGAAAATCAAAATTGGACAGAACGTTTTTTAGATTTACAAACCGTAAATGATAAATCGGCTGTAGAATTTGTTGAATGGGCAAAATTATGGAGCGTAAAAACTGGAATTCCATTGGCCACAACACCTTCTTTATACAATCATGTTCCGAAAGGTTTGCAAAAATTAATGGTTTTAGATAAAACTCCAATTTCTGAGACCGAGCATACTTTTATTTTGACTTTGCGTCCGAATATGAGAACTAAATTCAATTCTGGAGATTTATTGGCTATTTATCCGGCTAATGATTCGAGAGAGCGTCTCTACTCTATTGGAAATCATTCTGGAAATATTCAGTTAGTTGTAAAACTTCATCCAAACGGATTAGGTTCTGGATATTTAAATGCTTTAGAACCTGGAAATGTTATAAAAGCTCAGATTGTTAAAAATCCTGCTTTTCATCTTCCGAAGAAAGTGCAAAAAGTAGCTTTTATTTCTAACGGAACAGGTATTGCTCCTTTCTTAGGAATGATTGAACAAAATAAAACTAAAAAAGAACTGCATCTTTATAGCGGATTCAGAATGGAAACTCCAACGCTGATGGCTTATAAAAAGTTTGCAGGAATCATGATTCAGAAAGAACAACTTGATAATTTTCATGTTGCTTTATCGCGCGAAGCAGAACATATTTATGTAATGGATTTGATTAAAAGAGATTCTTCGTTTTTTGTTTATTTATTAAAAAGAGGTGGCGTTATCATGATTTGCGGTTCGCTTCAAATGCAGAAAGATGTTGAAGTAGTTTTGAGCGAATTGTGCGTAGCAAACCAATTAAAAGCACTTTCAGAATATAAAGCCAATAATCAAATTTTAACTGACTGTTATTAATTGTTAATTGTTGATTGTTGATGGTTGATTGTTGATGGTTAATTTTGGATTGTTGATTTTGGATCTCTAGCCGGAATTTTTAATTTTTAATTCTAAAACAAATCCCAGAGGGATGACATATTTATAGATTTGATTTGATCCACATACAGCTAAAGCCCCAGAGGGGTGACACAAATGTTGTAAAATATGTCGCTCCGCTGGAGCTTTGTTAACTATTATCAATCAATTAACTATAAATATTTTGCTCCTCTGGAGCTTTTAAAACTATTTTCATGCACAAATTATTATCATATAAAACTTTATTTCTATTTGTAATTACTTGCTGTTTTTCAGCACATTCGCAAGTTTTACGAAAAAGAACGACTTTGCTTATGGGCGGACGTTTTGATATTAGTATTGTAGATAAAGATTCTCTTTCGGCAGAACAAAATATTGATCTAGTTATTGGCGAAATTACCCGAATTGAAAATTTAATTTCAGATTGGAAACCCGATTCTCAAGTTTCCGAGGTTAATCAAAATGCGGGAATAAAACCCATTAAAGTAGATCGTGAAGTTTTTGAATTGACGCAAAGAGCGATTAAACTTTCTGAAATTACCAACGGCGGATTTGACGTTAGTTTTGCCGCATTAGATCGTATTTGGAAATTTGACGGCTCGATGACCGAAATGCCTTCGGCGGAAGCCATAAAAAAATCGGTTGAGAAAGTGGGTTATAGAAATATCATTTTAGACAGCACAGAATCGACTATTTTTCTAAAATTAAAAGGAATGAAAATTGGTTTCGGCGCTTTAGGCGAAGGTTATGCAACCGATAAATGCCGCAAAATGATGTTAGAAAAAGGTGTTCAGGCTGGAATAATAAACGGTTCGGGCGATATGAGCACTTGGGGAAAACAACCGAACGGACACGATTGGAAAATCGGAATTACGAATCCGTTTAATCCTGAAAAATTGATTGGAACAGTTCCGCTAAAACAAGGCGCTGTTACTACTTCTGGCAGTTATGAAAAATTTGTTGTTTTTAACGGAAAACGCTATTCTCATATTATAAATCCTGCAACTGGCTATCCTGCAACTGGTTTATGCAGCGTAACGGTTTTTGGTCCAAACGCAGAAACCGCCAACGGATTGAGTACTTCTATGATGGTTTTAGGCCAGAAAGAAGGTTTGCTTTTACTTCAAAAATTTCCTGAATACAGCTGTCTCATGATTACTGATAAAGGGAAAGTTATTAAATCTAAAAACTTCTCCTATAAGTTGTAAATTGTTAATGGTTAATTGTTGATGGTTGATGGTTGATGGTTGATGGTTGATGGTTGATTCAGTTGTCTTCCTGAGCGATACCGAAGTTTCGGGATCGCTCAGGAAGACAAAACACGAATTCCCAATTCACATCTCACATCTCACATCTCACAACTCACAACTCATAACTCAAAGAGCAATATTAAAAAAACATTAGAATCTACAACGTAATTCTAATAATCTTCTAATTGCTTTATTTAGATTAAATTTAAATTATCATATAAGTTTGCAGTGCAATAAAACTGCCATATGAGAATACTTTACGCTCTCCTTTTTATGATAACCTTTTCTGGCTGGTCTCAAACCGGAAAAATTACGGGGAAAGTTTATTTTACCAATAAAGAAAATGCTTACGGTGCATCAGTTCAAATTAACGGAACAAAAAACTTCGTTGTTGTCGATAATGACGGACAATTTGAAATAAAAGGCTTGACTTATGGAAGTTATAATTTAGAGATTTCTTCTATTGAGGCAAAACCAAAAACTGTTAATGTTGTGGTTAATCGTCCTTCTCTCCTACTTAATATTCAGCTCGAAAAAGCTACAGACCCAAAAGCACTGAAAGAAGTTAAAATTCAGAAAAAAACATTCAAAAAAGAAATCATTGACAAAGGTTTTGCAGTAAATGTAATTGAAACAGAAGAAGCTGCAAAAAGAAACCTGCAAACCAACGATTTATTAGATCGTTCTGGTGGTGTAAGAGTTAGACAAAATGGAGGTCTAGGTTCTGCTGTAAGCTATAATATTAACGGAATGTCTGGAAATGCTATTAGAATTTTCATCGATGGCGTTCCAATTCAAACTTATGGCGCTTCTTTCAGTTTAAATAGTATTCCGCCCGCTTTGATTGAAAGAATAGAGGTTTTTAAAGGAGTCGTTCCAGCTTATTTAGCAGATGATTCACTTGGAGGTGCAATTAATGTAGTGTTGAAAAAAGGGGCTAAAAATAGCTTAAATGCTTCTGTTTCTTACGGTTCATTTAACACCGTACAATCTAATGTAAATGCAACTTTCAGAGATAAAAATGGCTTTACAGTAAAAGCAAATGCTTTCCAAAATTACTCTGATAATGACTATGAAGTTTGGGGAAGATGGGTTTACAACATCTTACCAAATGGACGTTACGAATACATTAGAACCAAAAGATTTGAGAGTATGTACAGATCATACGGAGGAAGACTGGAAGCTGGTTTCACTAATGTAGATTGGGCTGATACTTTCTCAGTAAGTTATAACGGATCACAGGATTATAACCAAATTCAGCATGGTCAATACATGACAAAACCTTATAAGGGAAGATATGGTGAAAATGCCGCAAATGTATTCAGCCTTACTTATGCTAAAAAAGATTTCCTGATTAAAAAACTGGATTTCTCTGCAGTTGCGGTTTATAGCCACAAAAAAGAATTTCTAAGTGATACCGTAAAATGGAATTACAACTGGAATGGAGAAAAAGCTATTGGTTTATACGGTGAACCCATTTTGTCGACCACTGGAGCTCAGCAAGGCGCAGCAACATTAAATTACAGAACTGCTAATGTTTTCAATACCAGAGTTGGATTAACTTATTCTATCAATGAAAATCATAAAGTTCTTGCGAATGTAATGACTCATATTTTTGACCAAAATGAGCTTGATAGAATGAAACCTGAATTAATTAGAAATTTTGATGTTACGCGCGATTTAACCAAAATTGTTTCATCCTTTGGTTATGAAATGTCAGCTTTTGAATCACGTTTAAGAGCAAGTTTGTTTGTCAAAAATTATGACTTAGACAACACCGAAATTAAACCTATAATTGTCAACGAAAATGGTCAGAATACTATTGGATCTGAAGTTTCATCAAAAAACACCAATTTTACTGGATATGGAATCGCAGGTTCTTATACGCTTTTCCCTAAAGTAATGGCGATGTTTTCTGCAGAAAAAGCAATTAGGCTTCCAACAGAAGATGAAGTATTTGGGCGTCCAGGCGAGAACATTTTAGGCAATACCAATTTAGGTCCTGAACAAAGCAATAATTTTAATGCAGGATTTCGTTTTGGTCCGTATGAAATTAATCGTCATAAAATCACATTTTCTGGAAATGGCTTTCTAAGAAATTCAAAAGATAAAATTGTTCGTCAAATAAGCATTCGCTTAAATGAAGCTGTACAGGCAACGCCTTTTGTGAACTTAGGAGAAGCACAATCAGTTGGTTTTGAAACTTCGCTTCAGTATTCGTTCAACAATCGACTTTTTGGAGGAATAAATCTTTCTAAATTCAATTCTCTTTATAAGGACAAATACGATTCAAATGGTAATATTCTTCCTTATTACAATAAACAATTGCCAAATGAACCGTATTTCACTGTTAACGGAAACCTTCAATACAACTTTAGAAACGTAATTCAGAGTAAGTCAGAACTTAATTTGTATTACTACTGCGGCTATGTTGCTCCATTTTATACTTCATGGCTAGAAATCGACCGAACTTCAGCTCAATTCCCACAGGATTTAGGTTTAAGTTATGTTTTTCCGAATAAACAATTCACTGTTAGTTTTGATGCCCGAAATATTTTGGACGAACAGGTTTACGACAACTTTGCTGCCCAAAAACCGGGGAGAGCTTTTTATCTGAAAATTAACTACAACCTTAATAAATTTTAATCATTCAATAAATAACTAATTTTTTAATGCAATAAAGATGAAAAAGAACTCTTTCAAATTATTTACATCTAGTTTACTAGTTGGTGCATTTGCTTTAACTACAGCTTGCAGCAGCGATGACAATAAAAATACTGAACCTGTTAATCCTGTTACAGATGGACGTTGGATTACGGTAGCTGGAGCTTTAATGCAGACAGAACCTGGTGACGGAAATGGCGGAACGAGAGTTTACGCTATCAGCAAAGAAAATGCAATTGACCCTACTTTTTCTTTAAATGTTTACGATCAAGGTGTACCTGTACAATCTAGTAGAACAGCACGTTTGCAGTCTTCTGTAGATGGAAGCACACTTTTCAACATCACCTATACAGGTGCTAATGGAGGTGAATTCATGACGTATAAAGTAAACGGCGCTAATAACTTTGTAGAATCTCAGACAAAAGTGAATATTTCTCAATATGCAGGAACGTCTCCAAGATGGGTAAAACTTTTTGATGGGGACAAAACAGGTGTAGCCGTAAATGTAACTACTCCAGTTGTTAACACAAATGAAGATAAAACATACAAAAATACAAGAGGTGTTGCGACAGTTTTATCTTTAGATATGCAGCAGACTTTAATTTCTGCTTTCAAACAATATGAAATTCCATTGACTGCTGAAGAAGAAGCTCAAGGGCATCACATTTTCCGTTTAGATGCGCCAACTTTAAATAAAGCTGGAAACAAATTAATCATCGGGACTTGGATGCGTAAAACTGATCCTGCAACGGGACAAAACGCAGCATCTTTCACACGTTTAGGATCTAAATCTGTTGTGGTTGATTATCCTTCATTGGAAAATCCAAAAGTGATTACTTCAACTGTAGGATTTGGTGATACTAGCGGATATAGAAGTTTCAACAGTTTTGTGGCTACAGACGGAAACATCTATCAAGCAACACAAAGAGATACTCAAAAAGGTTCTTACATCTTAAAAATCAACCAAAATAATGAATATGACAACTCTTATGTATTCAGTTTAGATACTGCTTTAGGTGTTAAAGGAAGTTATATTGATGCTTGGAGATATGTTGGAAACGGAATTGCTTATGCTGTTTATACTTACGAAGGTACTGAGCAAGGTTTCTTAGCTAGACTTGATTTGAATGCTAAAACTGCAACTTTGGTAGAAGGAATTGCTTATGATGCTGATTTAGATTTCGGCCAGTATCAAGGTTTTGTAGTTGATGGAAACAACTTCTACATCGCTGTTACTCCAGTTGGAAAAGATGGTAACATTTATGTAATTGATATTCCTTCAGGACAAGTGACTAAAGGCGCTAAATTATTGAACAAACCAGGAAACCACTATATTGGGGTATTCTAAAAAAACACGGCTGTAAAAACAGCTCGTTAACCGCTCTCATTTTGAGATTTTTTTTTTAAAATTGAACATTCCGCTTCTATCTTTAGTAAGCGGAATGTTTTTTTTAATTTATCAAGAGAAATTGAACTGAATCAAATTTAAACACATAGAAACATAGATTTTATGCGTAAAATTTATGCTGAAGAAAAAAATAATTCCACATAGTTTCCTATGTGCTTTTAAACAAGTGAAACGCCTTTTTTAAGTTTATAAAACTATGTTTCTATGTGTTTAAAATAATTTCAATCAACTGGTTATAATTAGAATTTTGAAGCAAATTCTTTTGCAAAATCTTCTAATTTGATTTTTCCTTGCACGTTTCCATCATTGTTTAAGAAATCGGCAGCGATCGTTTCGTTTCTTAACCCTGTCCCCATTTCGGTATATAAACCAGCCATTTCTTCAGGAACTCCTGCTTGTGTCATTCCGCCAAAATATTGTTCATCTGTAAACTCAATCCAAGGAAGTTCTGGTTTTTCTATAGCAGCTCCAAATGTTTTTACAATATCTGAAGGCGTTTTAACATCACTAATAATATAACGAATGTTTTTACCTTCTTGTGGTTTCTGCAATTCTTCTGCCGCGGCAAATGCAATATCTTCTGGATGAACTAACGGAATACGATTTGACTCAGGAAAATTCGCTCCCATAATCCCCGCTCCTTTTATCATCGGAATATCATTAAAGAAATTAAAATAGAAATATCCTGCTCTTAAAAATGTAATAGAAGTGTCCAGTTTCTCGTAAATCTTTTCAATATTATACAACCCTGCAATTGGTCCATTTCCTTTTGGCAAATCAGCTCCAATACTGCTTAACATTACTACTCTTTTAATGTTGGCTGTCTGGATTGCTTTCGCGAAAGCGTGACCAGCATCTGTTGTGTTTTTAACAATATTTATTCCACCCATATTTGGAGGTGTCATTGCAAAAAGAGCATCTGCACCTGATAAAGTTTTAGAAAGAAAATCAGCATCGCTAACCGACCCAATTGCTGCTTTTGCACCTAAATTTTCGATCGCATCTTTTCGATCTGCAGTACTGCTTATTACCGTTACATCATGTCCCGATTTTACTAATTGTGCCGTTAACGGCTTTCCGATATTTCCTAATGAACCTGAGATTATAATTTTCATCTTAAAATGTTTTTTTATTTAACATTACAAAGGTATCTTTGTACTTACTTTTACACAAGTACTTACCCTAAAGTATGTATCATGACAGCAATTAAAGAATCGTCTACTATTCAGGAAAACAAGCAGTATGCATTGGAAAAATGTCCAGTAACTTTTGTTATGGAAAAAATTGGAGGCTACTGGAAACCCATTATTTTATATCATTTATCGACCGGAGATAAGCGTTACAGCGAATTGAAAAGAGCAATTCCGGCAGTAACAGAAAAAATGCTTATTCAGCATTTAAAACAACTTGAGGCAGATGGTTTGGTTATTCGAGAGGCAAAACCTGTTGTTCCACCATTTGTTACTTATAGACTAAGCAATGCGGGAAATGGCCTTTTACCCGTTATTGATGCAATGGCTGCGTGGGCTTTTAAAGTAAAAGACGGCGTCTATACTATTTAATAGACACCGCCTCTTCAAACAACAAAAAACTAATTAACTTAACTTAATTTCGTGAAATTGTACAGGATTTAATTTCAACACATAGGAACATAGGTTCTATCCTAAAAAGAAGGACTAAGAGAAAAATATTTATGCTACGTGCATTTAAATTTTTAAGTTTTTAAAAACTATGCTTCTATGTGTTAAAATAATCTCACTCAACTACTTAACTTATTTGTATTGAATAACGCTTTTTTAATTTTGTTTAATGAAAACTAAAGCTTCTTCATAATTGGCAATTTGGGTAAGGGCATTGTAAATGTATTTTGCAACCAAAGCTCCTCCATCTGAATTAATCAGATCAATATCGTCATCAGGCGTATGATATTGCGGATGTCCGCCTGTATGAAAACCTATGGCAGAAATCGATTCTTTATAAAAAGAAACGTGATCAGAACCGCCAACGTCGCCTGCATGTATAACTGGGTTTAATCCACTGTTTTCTTGGAGTTTTTTCATTAATTCGACTCCGTTAGGAAAAGTTCCTGCGCCACCCATATAAAGCTCTTTTTTATCATTCAATCTTCCTACCATATCCATATTCAGCATTACTTTTATGCTTTCTTTTGGGATTGGCAAATGATTGATAAAGTATTTCGACCCAAGCAATCCTTCTTCTTCTCCACTAAAAGAAATAAAAATGATACTTCTTTTTGGTTTTACTTTCATCTTAGAAACTTCTTCCAAAATGCACAATAATGCCGAAACGCCAGAAGCATTATCATCGGCTCCATTGTGAATGGCAAAAGCTTCTTTCTTTTTACTTCCTGAATTTGGTCCGCCCCAGCCCCAATGATCATAATGTGCGCCAATGACAATGTATTCGTTTTTTAGATTCGGATCTGAACCTTCGATGTAACCGAAAACATTTTGAGTTGCAACACTATCCGATTTCATTTTATTAATTCCTTCTTTCACAAAAAGTTTGAAAGGCTGATAATAAGAATTGTTGAATTCTTTTAAGCCGTATTTTTTAAAATACTTCTGAATGTATGCTGCAGCCTCGTTATTCCCTTTTGTTCCTGGAAAACGACCTTCTAATTTATCAGAAGACAAATATTTGTCATGTTTATAAAAGGTTTTAGATATGTCTTTATTTTGAGCATTCGCTTGAATACCAAAAAATAAAATGCTTAAAAAAAGATATTTTAGAGTTTGCATATTTTGTTCTTATCTAAAATTATAGGCTTAGTTCAAAAGAGGTATGTTTAATATATTTTCTATCGTAAGTATATAAAACATGAATTTTCTTGTCTGTTGTCTGAATTATGGCTGGATAGCTAAATTCTCCTTTTTCTTGTTTTTCAAGATCAAATAATTTTGTCCAATTTAGACCATCTTTAGAATATTCGACATCTAAAATGTTTCGTCCGTTAAACCAGTCTTTTCCAATTGGCAGGGGATTATTTACCAGTAAAAACATATTTTTATTGACAGTTAAAGCATCGATGCCTGAATTTGAATTGACCACATTTATAGTGTTAGTTCTAATCCAGCTTTTTCCATTATCGCCAGACCAGCTCGAAACCACTTTATTGTGTTTGCTTCGAGACAACATCTGAATATCAGTTGAACTATGAATTAAGAATGTAGGCTGAATTACATCTAAGTTTTGATTGTTTTCTACTGCAATTTTCTTCCAAGAATCTGTTGCTTCTGTATATTCTTCTACGTGTATGCGCCATTCGTCTGTGTTTACACTTTCTGTACTGCTTCCGCATAAAATTACACCTGGAGTAGTTTCAATAGGTTTGTTACGAATTGGCCCTAAAATTCCATCTGGAAGATATTTTGGTTCGCCCCAAGTTGTTCCATTATCTTTTGAAACAATCATAGCTCCAAACCATTCTCTAGGATTTTTACCAATTTTGTAAAATAAATACAGATTTTCGCTTTTGCTTTTAAACAAAACAGGGTTCCAACATGGAAGCGTATCTCCGTTTTTAATCAAAGGCTTAATTAGGTTTTTAGGCGAAGACCACTTTTTGTCTTTATAAGCCGAAATATAAATTCCGACATCTTTTGCGCCTTCATATTTTCCTCCAAACCAAGCTGCTAAAATCTCGTTTGGCTTATATTCCACCAAAGTCGATGCGTGACTATTAGTCGTAACTGGAGGATCTGCAATATAACTGCTTTCAATATTTACTGCTTTTATCTGTGCTTTTATTCCATTCGAAAAAAGAAAAATCGCTAGTACAGCTACTGCAGTATATTTTGTTTTTGATATCATTTTATTATTTTTTGTTTTTTAGATGAAAGATTCAAGATAAAAGATTTGTAAAGTAAAAATCTTGTTTCTTGATTCTTCCGTCTAATACATCTTAGATCTAACTATTTTTCAAACCTATTTTGTGTCCTGAAATTGCGTAATATAAAATAAAGATATAGCAAGGAAGTAAAATCCAATATCCTTTTGTTGATGCACTTGCTGAGGCATTTACTTCGCTAATTCCTTGTGCAATTAAATCTGCTTTTGCACCGTCAACGAATTTTCCATACAATGGCGGAATAACAGCTCCACCTGAAATTGCCATTACTAATAGAGCAGCTCCAGTTTTTGTAAATTTTCCAAGTCCATTTAGTGTAAGTGGCCAAACTGCTGGCCAAACCAAAGCATTTGCGATTCCTAAACCAGCAACAAATAAAACAGACGTAAATCCAGTTGAAAATACAATACAGAAAGACAAAATAATTCCTAAAACTGCACTAACTCTTAAAGCTAAAGCTTGTGTAATGTATTTCGGAATTAAAAATGCTCCTAAAGCGTAAGTTGCCACCATTGCTAATAAAGTAAATGTGGTAAAGAATTTAGCATCAGCAGCAGGAAATCCTAAAGCGATTCCGTAAGCGATAATGGTGTCACCTGCAATTACTTCTACTCCAACGTACATAAACAACGTTAATACTCCAAGCCAAAGATGCGGAAACTGAAAAATACTCGTTTTTACTGTTTGTCCATCTTTTGCTTCTTCTATTGGCGCTGCTTCTACATTTGGAAGCGGTGCTTTACGAATTAATATTCCCAAAATAAACAAAACGACAGCCATAGAAATATAAGGAACTACAACGCTGTCTGCCATATTATTCAATAAAATATTCTTTTCAGAAACACTGACTTTACTTAGTTTTTCCTGAATTTCATCAATTCCAGATAATAAAATTGATCCGAAAATAAGCGACCCTAAAGCTCCTGCAATTTTATTACAAATTCCCATAATAGAAATTCGTTTTGCAGCACTTTCGATTGGTCCTAAAATAGTAATATATGGATTGGAAGCGGTTTGCAATAAAGTCATTCCAGCTCCTTGAATAAAAATTCCAGTTAAGAACATCCAATACGTTCTAGCTTCGGCAGCGGGAATGAAGATTAGAGCTCCAAATCCCATAATGAATAATCCTAAAGACATTCCTTTTTTATAACCGATTTTAGCTAAAATATAAGATGCGGGAAGCGCCATAACCACAAACGAAATATAAGATGCCGAAGCAACTAATAGAGATTGTGCAGAGGTCAATTCGTTAATGGTTTTCATAAACGGAATCAAAGCGCCATTAATCCAGGTTACGAATCCAAAAATGAAAAATAGACTTGCGATTATTAATATTGGTAATAAGTTTGGTTTGGTTTGTGAGGAGTTAGTGGTATTTGCGTTAACCATTCTTTATTTTATTTAATGTTTTTTGTGGTTTTGATGATTTATTAAATTGGAGAAAATCATCATTTAGTTAAAAGAGCATAATGTTATCAGAAATACTGACATTGTAATAAAACAAAAGGAGAGTTACCTCTCCTTTTGCGTTTTAAGTAAGGATTGTGTCGATCATTACTTACCAAATTAATTATTTTGTGTCCCACCAAAGTCTAGTTCCACCTGAATCTGGACCTCCTAATTTAGAAACTCCGTCTTCAACAGCTTCTTTGTTTGCTGAGTACTCGTTTGTAGTGTAAATAATTCTTTTCATCAAAGATTTACCAACTCCAGCATCTGGGTTATCAGTATTTAAAACTGGATAGATTACTTTAGCATCGCTTCTACGTAAATCTGCCCAAGCTTCCCAAGATTCTGGGAAAATTGCTAAGTATTTTTGAACTGCAATTTGAGTTCTTTGATCAGCAGTAGATGCAGACCAAGCAACTGGCAATTTAACTGGAATATCTTGTAAATCTAAAGTTGGGTATAATGTTAAAATGTTTGGTAACGTTGGTAAAGTAACTCCACTGATATATGCATTAACTGTAGCAGTATCAGTGATTCCCCATTGTGCAAGAGATAATCTAATACCTGTTTCATACAAAGTTTTAGCATCTCCGCCCATGTTCCATCCATTTAAAGCTCCTTCTGCTCTACTTAAGTAGTTTTCAGAAGCCATTAAGATTTCAATGTTTTTAGATTCACTAAGGTTATTAGCTGCACCATTTCCTAAAACTTCATTGTTAAAAGCAGAGAATTTAGTAGTTCCAAATTGATCTTCTAAACCTCCAACAGGGTTTCCTCTATAAACTCCAGTATCGATTGGGGCAAACCATTTTGATAAACGTGGATCATTGTATCCTACTAAGATACTTTCCATAGAAGCTGTCATTACATAACCCCAGCTGTTAACAATCATGTTTAAGTTGTTTGGAGTAATGCTACTTGCTTTAAAGAATGCGCTTTGATCGTTTGTTTGCATAACTCCAGCAGCAACAGCAGCCTCTGCTTGAGTTTTTGCTTTAGCAGCATCTTTATCAGAAATTCTTAAAGCTAAACGCAATCTCATACTGTTTCCAAAGATTCTCCATTTATCTACGCTACCAGCATAAACTCTATCATTTGGAGAAAGAGATGCAACTGTAGTTGTTGAAGTAGAAGACAATGTAGCATTAGCTTCGTCTAATAATTTAAAGAAATCTTCATAGATAGATTCTACACTGTCGTAAGGAACTTTATCTGAACCATTACCTGCTTGAGTGTAAGGAATTGGTCCGTAAGCATCAACCATTTGGTTGTACATGAAAACTTTCCAGATTTTTAAAACTGCTAATGCTTCAGCATTTCCTTCAGAAGCTTTAATAGCATTTGTTAATGCTGGTGCAGCAACTGTATAAAATCGTGTCCATCCTCTACCTTCGTATCCGTTAACGAAAGCATTTCTTTCAGTTCCATATCCACAGTTTAAGTAGTGAATAAAAGTTGAAGACAAAATACCTGTTGCAATACCCCAAGTACCTTGGTCATCTATACCACTAGGTGACGAGTAAGAACCGTTGTGGATACCTGCATAAAGCGCAGATGCAAATGCTGGTCCTGCAAGGGTTGGATCTAATTGACTCTCTGTAAGAGAATTTGGATCCGTATTTATTTCGTCGAAATCTTTTGTACAACTAGAAAAAGTAGATAGCATTGCTAGAGCAACTCCTAGTGTTTTTATTTTAAAACTATATTTCATGATATCTCTTTTTTTAATTAAAATCCGAATTTAACATTAACTCCATAATCTCTCGTTGAAGGAATGTTGAAAGATTCTATCCCCTGTAAGTTTCCTGTACCTGCTCCAGCCTCTGGATCAAAATACTTAGCTTTGTTTAAGAAGAAGAATAAGTTTCTACCCACTAAAGAGAAGTCAATACTGCTAAATCCTGAGTTACCTAATAAACGTTTTGGCAATGAATAACCAAATACAAGCTCTCTTAATCTGATGTTTGTTGCATCATATACGAATGGTTCTGCAATTGGAGTTCTTTGACCGATTGCTGTCCAATATTGCTCTGCATTAATACTTGTTGTGTTTTGAGTATAAGTTCCGTTTCCGTTATCAACAACACCATCAACAATAATTCCACCATTTCTTCCAGCTAACGTAATGTCGCTTACCCCTAAACCAGCTTGTCTAGCTTGAGTGTATGAAATAACCTCACCACCAATTCTGAAATCAACAAGGAAGCTTAAAGAGAAATCTTTGTACTTGAAGTTGTTTTTGAAACCTGCAGTCCAATCTGGGTTAAAGTTACCAGCACGAACATCAAAACCATTTGTAGCTAAAGGAATACCAGCGCTGTTAACTAAAATTTGTCCTGCATCATTTCTTTGGAAACCTTTGATGTATAAATCACCATATTCTCCACCAACAACTACTTTACTTCTTACTAAACGTCCTTCACCAATTACTAATTCATCTCTTCCTTCAAAGATAGACTTTACTTTTGACTTATAAGAAGCATAGTTTGCTGTAATATCCCAAGTAAAGTTTTGTGTTTGAATTGGAGTTGCAGTAAGCGTGAACTCCATACCTTTATTTTCAATATCTCCACCGTTTACGATAGCTCTAGAATATCCAGAAGATTCAGGAGTGTTGATATAGAAAATTTGGTTGTTAGTTAACGTTTTAAAGTATGTGAAATCTAAACCTAAACGGTTGTTGAAAAATCTAACATCAGCACCAAACTCAGAAGAAGAAGAAATCTCTGGTTTCAAGTTTGGATTAGCTTTTGTGCTTTGTCCATATAACATACCACCGTTACCTCCGATGTATGAAAATCTTTGTTGTGTTTGATAAGGATCTGTATCGTTACCAACTTGTGCATAAGAAGCTCTTAATTTTGCAAAACTGATTACTTCTGGCAATGTTACCATATCAGAGATAACTGCTGAAAGTCCGAAAGATGGGTAGAAATAATCATTTGGTAAAGTAGAAGACCAGTCATTTCTAGCTGTTAAATCTAAGAATAAATAGTTTCTGAAACCAATTTGACCAAATCCATAAACAGAGTTAATTCTTTTCTCTGAAGCAGTAGAAGTAGATGTTGGAGTTTGAACATTCGATAATGCAAAGAAGTTTCTTTTACTTAAAACTCCACCTGAACTTAAAGATGAACTATTTTGTTGCAATGAACTTGCTCCAGCATTAAGTCCAATAGAAAAATCTCCAATTTTTTCGCTGTACGCAAGTAAAGCATCAACGTTTAACTCGCTAACTGTCTCATAAGATTCTCTGTATGATCCCAAATTACTATTGAAAGCATTTGTTGCATATCCGTTTCTAACAGTTGTATTTGTCATTTGGTCTAAACCAGCTCTACCTTGTAAGCTTAAT
>Ga0160502_100372_pt1 | contig 35323 bp, 31 predicted proteins | sample DIDnMG_14_FD_108237 | JGI IMG/M metagenome (GOLD analysis project Ga0160502, IMG submission 108237) | Enriched soil microbial communities from UW Madison campus, WI, USA - DID2933_E24_Xylan MG | ecosystem: Environmental > Terrestrial > Soil > Unclassified | place: USA: Madison, Wisconsin... | reverse complement strand
CTCTTTTAAAAATGGAGTTTCCTGAAAAAACTTCATGATATCTTCCATTTCATAATAACCTACATAGTTATTATTTTCGTCAAGAATTGGAAGAAGATTAGTGTGGTTTTTAGCAAAAACTTCAAGTACGTCTAGCCAAAGCATAGATTTTCTTGCAAAAAAATGTTCTAAAGTATATTTGTAGTCAATTGCTTTTTTTTCAATGTCAAATGTCTCAACATCATCAGAAGAGATACTTCCTATAAAAATACCATCTTCTAAAATCGGAAAATGAGAAAAATTCACATCAATAAAAAAGTCCTGAATCGATGCTATCGTCTCCTGACTATCAATCGCTCTGAAATCATTTGTGATATAGTTTGTAATTTCTGTCATAAATCAATTGAAGATATTTGATGCAAAATAATCAAAAAATACCGAAAACCGCTCTGTTTTACTTTGTATTTTTGTCGTAACAAATATAGTGTTACTAGAATTAATTATCTATTTATATGACAAAGTTAAGTGTTAATATCAATAAAATTGCAACGCTTCGTAATGCACGAGGCGGAAATGTTCCTGATTTATTAAAAGTAGCTGTAGATATTCAGCGATTTGGAGGGCAAGGAATTACGATTCACCCACGTCCAGATGAGCGTCATATTCGCTATCAGGATGCGCGCGATTTGAAAGCAATTATTACGACAGAATATAATATTGAAGGAAATCCGCAGCATAATTTTATTGATTTGGTTTTAGAATGTAAACCAGATCAGGTTACATTGGTTCCAGATGCAATTGGTGCAATTACTTCTTCTGCGGGCTGGGATACCATTAAAAACCAAGAATATTTGACTGAAGTTATTCAGGAATTCCAAAAAAATGGAATCAGAACGTCGATTTTTGTTGATCCTATTTTGGAAATGATTGAAGGCGCTAAAAAAACAGGAACAGATAGAATCGAATTATATACTGAATCTTTCGCTCATCAATATAGTTTAGGAAACGAAAGAGGAATTGATCCTTATGTTGAAGCAGCTAAATTGGCAAACGAATTAGGTTTAGGAATCAATGCTGGACACGATTTGAGTTTAGATAATATCAAATTTTTCAAAGAAAATATCCCTGGTTTATTAGAAGTTTCTATTGGGCATGCTTTAATTTCAGAAGCGCTTTATCTTGGTTTGGATAATACTGTAAATATGTATTTGAATAAATTGAAGTAAGATAAAATTAAAAACAATTATAACCTGATGTAATTGGGTTATAATTGTTTATTTTCGCACTTTTCTTATTAAAATCCAAGTGTCGAAATTAATTACATTCTTTTGTTTCCTTTCTTTTTTCAATGTATTTGCACAATCAAAGGCGACCATTTCTGGCAATATAAAATCTTCTGAAAACGAAAATTTAATAGGTGTCAATATTTCCTTTAAAGCAAAAGATTTTCAAGCTTTTTCTATAGCCGATTCTCTTGGCAATTTTTCGGTAAATGTTCCTTTAGGTGAATTGAAAATTAAAATTGATCAAGCAGGATATATTCCGCAAGACATTCAATTTAAAGTTAAGAAGGATACTTTTGTTTCAATTGTTTTAGAAAAAGATATCGCACATCTAAAAGAAGTTATCATTTCTAACGATAAAAAAAGTGCCATAACCAATCTCTCTAACGGAAAGCTTTCCTTTAATGTAAAAGAATTATCATCTGTTCCGACTGTTTTAGGAACAACAGATATTATAAAAATTTTACAGCTAACTCCTGGTGTTCAAAATTCGGGTGATGCCAATGGTTATTTTTATGTTCGTGGCGGAGATCCTGGCCATAATGCAATTTTATATAATGGAACTCCTATTTATGGAATGTCTCACTTGCTTGGGATTTTTCCATTTTACAATGCAGATCATATAAAAGATGTAGAATTTGATAAATCAAGTTCGAATGCAAAATACGGCGGACGATTAAGTTCGACAACTTTGTTGAATTCAAATAAAAAACTTCCATCTGAATTTGGCATTCAAGGAAATCTTGGAATTTTAGCTTCTCAGCTTAGTATTGCGGCTCCTTTTAGCAGTAAAACAGGACTTTATATTTCTGGACGAAAAACGTATATCGATGAAATTGTTGGCCCAATCTTGAAATCAGGATCAAAAAGCAATGATGTTCAGGATATGAAATACGGTTTTTCTGATGGTAATCTTACTTTTTTATCTCAAGTTTCAAAGAATAATTTGTTTGTTATTGATGCCTTTGCAAGTGGCGATGAATTGAAAATTAAAGACGAAAACCTAGCGCTTAAAACAAGTTTGAAATGGAGTAATTTTACAGTTTCGCCATCTTTAATTACCACAATTTCTCCTAAGGTTAGCATGTCAAATGCTGTTTATTTCAGCCAATATTCAAATGATTTAAAGATGGAACAGGCTACGATTGAATTTGAAGTTTCTTCGTATGTAAAGGATTTTGGATTTACAAATTCGGTACAATATTTCATTAAAAATATTCCAATAGAATCTGGATTTCAATATGTCTATCATAATTTACAGCCGCAAAAGGTAAATGTTGAGAATTTTGCAACAACCAATAATAATATTCAAGATAAGATTAATGCTAATGAAGCGGCAATTTTTACAAATGCAAAACCAAGAATAACTGAAAAGTTAGTGGCAGATTTAGGACTTCGAATTAATTATTATAATTCAGGGTCTGATTCTTATTTGCATTTTCAGCCCAGAATAGTATTGAATTATTTTGCAAGCGAAAAATATTCGTTTTACGCATCTTATAATAAACAATATCAGTATTTAAGTTTAATAACAACTTCGAGTGTCGGAATTCCGACAGATTTTTGGATTGCAAGTTCTGATGGTATAAAACCGCAATCTTCAAATGAATTTTCAATTGGTTCAAATCAAAATCTGTCCCGAAATTGGACTTCTTCTTTAGGAGGATTTTATCGTTCAATGAAAAATTTATTGGAATATCCTTATGGAGTGACTCAGTTTAATGAAATTACAACTTTTAAAAATGATTTGTATGTTGGGAAAGGAAAGGCCTACGGACTTGAAACGATGCTTAAAAAACGCAACGGAAAGTTTAGTGGTTGGCTAAGTTATACCTTAAGCTGGTCTGATCGAAATTTTGATGAATTGAATAATGGTAAAACTTACTTTGCAAAGTATGACAGACGCCATAATCTTTCTTTGGTTGGAATGTATGATTTGAATTCAAAATGGAATTTTGGACTTACTCAAGTATTCAGTTCTGGAAACCGATTTACAATGCCAACTTCTTGGTATTTTATTAATAATAATCCAGTTAAGGAATATTCAGGATATAATAATGCGCAAATGCCTAATTACATTCGAACAGATATTTCGGCTAATTATTATTTCATTAAAACAGCTAAAAAAGAAAGCGTATTTAATTTTTCAATTTATAATACCTTCAATATTGCCAATCCAATTTATGTGGTTTTAGATGTTGAAGTAAACGAAAATAAAGATAAAGTAGTGGTGTCTCAGAAAGAAAAGGTTTTATATCGTATTCTGCCTTCTATTAGTTGGAGATTTAAATTTTAAGAAATATGAAAAAGTATTTGCTTTTGCTTTTAGGTTTAGTTTTGATAAGCTGTTCGAATAATGATTTTACCACTGAAAAAAGTTTGGAGTCTAAAATTGTAGTCGAAGGCTGGATTGAAGAAGGCGATATTGCCAATGTCCTGTTATCTACAAGTATTCCCGTTACTGACGTTATTGATTCTACAAACGTATTGAATCACGTAATTAGGTCTGCAAAAATCACGATTTCAGATGGTGTAAACTCTGAAGTTTTAAGGGTTAAAAATGATAAAGACAGAATACCTCCATTTGTTTATTTTGGTTCAGCTATAAAAGGAGAAGCGGGGAAATCATATTCATTAAAAATTGAATATTTAGATCGCGTTATTGAAGCAGTGACAACAATTCCAGAAAGTGTTACGCTAAAAAACGCCGAATATATCAAAAGAAATCCTGCAGATACAACAGGTTATGTTTTTGTAAAATTTGATGATCCAATTAGTCAGAAAAACTATTATCAGATTGCGACTAAAATTGAGGGTGAAGAACCTATTTTTGTTCCTGCATTTTACGGAAATTTAGATGATAAGAATTTTGAAACTTCAGCTGTTTCAGTGCAAATAAATAGAGGAATAATATTATTTCCTAAAACTAAATTCACGCCTTATTTTGCAGATGGAGATTTAATTCATGTAAAATTAAGAACGCAGACAAAAGAATCTCTAGATTTTTGGAACAGTTGGCAAAACGAAATTGTGAATAGCCAGAATCCAATTTATCCTGCCAACATAAGTTTGAAATCAAATATTAAAGGCGGAATAGGAATTTGGGCTGGATACGGACAAAGCACTATAATTGTAAAAACTCCTCCTAAAAAATAAAAAGCCGGTCTGAATGGTCAGACCGGCTTTAAACTGTAATTTAAAAAAATTATTTTTTCTCGAAAGCTTTAATAAACTCTTCAAATTTAGCTTCGAAATTTGAGAACCCTTCAGAGAAATAAGCGCTCATTTCAACTTCTGTGCTATCACTGAATTTTAAATAATAAACTTCGTCAAGATAAGGTTGAGTAAAAGATTCTCCTTCATTAGTCCATGAACTCCAATATCCATTTTCTTCATCCCAAACAGGTAAAGTGAAAGTATATTCACCATCTTTTTCAGAATGTTGAACGATATCAGCGATTTTTGTTCCGTCTTTTTTAGATACTAAAATTAATTTTATGTTTTTGTTGAAATTAGCAGCAGTACCTTCAGATATTTTTTTCTCGTATGCATTTAAAGCAGTGTAATATGCTTTGAAATCGCTATTAGCTTTGTCGTATTCTGGGTGAGTAGGGCGAACATTAGCGCTTTCTAAAGCAGCATCATCAGCAGCTTCTGTAGCTAAATCCATGTCAGCAAGAATTACAAAATTGTCCATTAATGTAAACAATCCATTTGCTTTACCTCTATATTGAACAAGTTCATCATTGTCAATTAATTTGTCAATTTCAGCATTACTTCCAGCATTAAACGTAATTAAGTTTTTTCCATTGAAAGTAAGAGATGCTTTAGAAGTATTTTGTGCACCTTTTACAGTACTCATTTCCCAAGTGTAACCATCATTTAAAGTTACTTTATATGTAAAATCAGTTGGAACTTCTTTACCGTTAGCATATTTTGCAGTTTGTGCAATAGTAGCAGCTTGTGCATTGTCGATTGTTAAAACAGCATCTGCTGATGTTGGTAAATAAAACCAGTCATTTAATTCTGGAGTTATAGGCCCATATTGTTGAGTTTCTTCATTCCATCCCCATTCTGCATAAGTGTCAATAATTTGAACTTTAACATCAGATGAAGTGCTTTTTGCAGAAAATACTGCATTGTTTGTAGTTTGCCCTTCTTTAGCAGGGAAAACAAATTTTAATTCAGTGCTTGAAGCAGTTTTAGTCCATGCTTTTCCTGTGCTATTCCAAGTATAGATACCATAAACACCTGATACTGTTAGAGCTTCTTCAACACCATTTCCGCTTTTTCCGTCAAAAATGTCAACACTACTTTGGCTAAGTAAACGAGATAAATTTTCTAATGCTTCAATTGCGCTAGAACTTTTAGTTTTGTCTAATTGCACTAACATATCGTTAGCTTCAGCTTCTAATTTTACTTTTTGCTGAGAAGGTGTTAAATTAGAATACGGCTGTTTTACTAAAGCAGCAATTTGCTCTTCTAAAGTTAATTCTGTTTCTGGTGTTGTTTCGTCACCGCTTTCGTCACTTGAACAAGAAATTGCTAGTTGCGAAAGAACTAAAGACATTAAAAAAATTTTTTTAATCATGATTTGGTTGTATTAAAAAATTAAGGTTGAATTTGAGGCGAAAGTAGTTAATATAAACCGAATGTCTTTACGGGAATCCGTAAGCCTGTAAATTTTTTTCTAATAAAATTAAATCAATAAAATTTCTTGTAGAATATTTAGTTTTACAGATTAATTGATAGTTTTTTACATTTGTAAACAGAATTTTTATAAATAAAATTAAATGTTATACTCAAAAATAGAAGGCGAAGGAAAACCGTTCATTATCATGCATGGATTTCTTGGCATGTCTGATAACTGGAAAACACTTGCTGGACAATATGTAGAAGCTGGATTTCAAGTTCATATTTTAGATTTAAGAAACCACGGACGCAGTTTTCATTCAGATGAATGGAGTTATGAAGCAATGGTTCAAGATGTGTACGAATATTGTCAAGCAAATAGTCTAACCAGAATTGATATTCTAGGGCATTCAATGGGAGGAAAAGTGGCGATGCTTTTTGCAACGACACATCCAGAAATTGTAGACAAGTTGATTGTGGCAGATATTGGTCCGAGATTTTATAAACAGCATCATCAAGATATTTTGGCAGGATTAAATGCTATTGATTTTTCGGTAAAGCCAAGTCGAAATGATGTTGAAGCAACTTTATCACAATATGTTCCAGATTTTGGAACTCGTCAGTTTTTATTGAAAAACCTATATTGGGCAGCACCTGGACAATTGGCTTTTAGATTTAATCTAGAAGTTTTTAATAATAATCTGGACGCAATTGGAAAACCTCTAGCAGATAATTTAGTTTTTGATAAACCAACTCTATTTATTCGTGGAGGAAACTCTGGATATATTCAAGATGAAGATGTTGACGGAATTCGCAAGCATTTTCCAAATCTAACATTAGAAACTATTCCAAACGCTGGGCATTGGCTTCATGCAGAAAATCCTAAAATGTTTTTCGAATTGACAGCGATGTTTTTAAAGGAATAAAAACAGTTTTGCTAAAAAATTTATTACTTTTAAATAAATTTTAAACCTGAAAAACTATGAAATTATTACTTAGACTTCTTGTTACGGCTGCCTTGGTTTTATTATTGTCTAACATTTTAACTGGGGTTCACGTTGCTAGTTTTGGTACCGCTGTAATTGTTGCAGTAGTTTTAGGATTGCTGAATATCTTTATTAAGCCAATTTTAGTATTGCTAACTCTACCAGTAACGTTTGTTACGCTTGGTTTATTTTTATTAGTCATAAATGCTGTAATTATTTTACTGTGCACAAAAATTGTTGGAGGTTTTGTAGTCGATACATTCTGGACAGCACTAATATTCAGTATTATTTTGTCTATACTTCAATCTCTTACTTATAAAATATTAGGAGACGATAAATAAAACAATTGAAGAGATTAAAACAGCTTCAAATACAATAGATTAAAAACTTGGTTGGGTTGCAAAAATTTTATAATTTTGCAACCCAATTTTATTATGTAAATTAAAGAAGAAGATGGATATTAAAAGAGTAGCAATAGACGCAGTTAACGAGACAATTGTATTGAACGTTGTTCATATGGATTATAAAGGTCAAGTAGCAAAAAGAATTAACGAAAAAATGCCTTTAGCGCAAGTAAAAGGATTTAGAAAAGGTGCAGTGCCTAAAGATCTTGTTGAAAAACAATACGGAAAAGGTATTAAACAAGAAGAGATTAAAAAAGTAGTTGATTTGGCTTTAGAGCGTTATATTCAATCTGAAAGATTAAATCTTTTAGGAACTCCTCTTGCTAAAGTAAACGAAGATTTTAACTGGGACGCTGAAGAATTAACTTTCGAATACGAAATTGGTTTAGTGCCAAACTTCGAAATTAATTTAGAAGCTAAAAATGATATCGTAAAATATATCGTTACTGCTGATGATAAATTAATCGACGGACAAGTAGAGCGTATCCAAAAACAATTCGGAAAAGCAATTCCTCAAGATAAAGTTGAAGCTGATTCAGATTTAACTGGAACTTTCTCAAGTGAAGAAAACGGAATCAACAATACAACTACAATTTCAGTTAGCGCTTTCAGCAAAAAAGCTGGAAAACAATTCGTAGGTAAAAAAGTTGGAGATGTTGTTACAGTAAGCACAAAAGGTTTATTTGATGACGATCACCAATTAATGGATTACTTAAAAGTAGGTCACGAAGGTGTTCACGGTTTAGATGTTGAAGTAAACTTTACTATTTCAGCAATCAATGGTTCTGAGCCAGCTGAATTAAACCAAGAATTATTTGATAAACTTTTTGGTGAAGGAAAAGTAGCTTCTTTAGAAGATTTAAAAGCTAAAATTAAAGAAGATGCTGAAGCACAATTCGCACAGCAATCAGAGCAAAAATTATTATTAGACGTTCAGGATTTCTTAATCGAAAACACAAAATTCGATTTACCAGCTGAATTCTTGAAAAAATGGTTACAAACTGTAGGAGAGAAAAAATTAACTCCAGAAGAAGCAGAAGTTGAATACGCAAGATCTGAAAAAGGTTTACGTTTCCAATTAATCGAAGGAAAAGCTTTAGCTCAAAGCAATATCCAAATTACATTTGAAGATTTGAAAGAGTTTACATCAAACGCAATCAGACAGCAAATGGCTCAATTTGGTCAAACAAACCCAACTGACGAAGAAGTTCAAGGAATCGTGGCTAGAGTTTTATCTAACCAAGATGAAGTAAAAAGACTTTCTGAGCAAGTTGTAGCGGCTAAAATGTTAGACATCTTCAAAGAAAAAGCTAACCCAACCACTAAAGAGGTTACTTACGAAGAATTTATTGCAGCTTCTTACGGAGAATAAATTTAAGTCTGAAAGTCAAAAGTTCTAAAGTCGAAAGTTAAGAAGTCTACTTTTTAAAAATTAAGATTTTATTACAGAAACTGAAAGATAAAAATAATTATATTTGAACGTCAATGGAATTTTTTATTCTGTTGACGTTCTTTTTTTGTTTCAGGTTTCAAGTTGCTAAACGTTTCTTAGTAAAAAAACTTAGAATCTTAGTACCTTAGAATCTTAGCATCTTAAAAAAGAAGACAAATTGGCATCCTTAATAAAAAGGTATGAACTTTGTTTTATCCGTTTAAGTCAATTTCTGACTTTAGACTTTCAACTTTAAACTAAAAATATGAACTACGGTAAAGAATTCAAAAAATTTGCTACAAAGCACCAAGGAGTAAATGCAATGTATTATGATAAAATCGTTGCGGCGATGACTCCAACAAACATGACTCCATATATTATCGAAGAGCGTCAATTGAATATTTCTCAATTGGACGTTTTCTCAAGATTAATGATGGACAGAATTATCTTTTTAGGAACAGGTATCGATGATCAAATCGCTAATATCGTTCAGGCTCAGTTGCTGTTTTTAGAAAGCGCTGATGCTTCAAAAGATATTCAAATTTACTTAAACTCGCCAGGAGGAAGTGTTTATGCAGGTTTAGGAATTTATGACACTATGCAATACATCAAACCAGATGTAGCAACAATCTGTACAGGAATGGCAGCTTCTATGGGAGCAGTTTTATTATGTGCGGGAGCTGCAGGAAAACGTTCTGCATTGCCTCACTCAAGAGTAATGATTCACCAGCCATCTGGAGGAGCACAAGGTGTTGCAACAGATATGGAAATCAACTTACGTGAGATGTTGAAATTAAAAGATGAATTATACAACATTATTTCTCACCACTCTGGCCAGACTTTCGAAAGAGTTCATAAAGATAGTGAGCGCGATTACTGGATGAAAGCTGATGAGGCTAAAGAATACGGAATGATCGATGAAGTATTAAGAAGAGGATAATTTTTAATGTTTAAATTGTTTCAGGTTTCAAGTTTCAAGTTGGGTAGATAATGCACCAACTTGAAACTTGAAACCTGAAACTTGAAACAAAAAATAAATATTAAGCTGCATAGGATTAAGTTTTTAAGTTTTAATTAAATCAAAAAGCTTATAAACTTAGTATCTTTGCAGCTTAGTAACTTAAATAAAGAATGGCAAAAGTAGTATTAGAATGTTCGTTTTGTGGAAGAAAGAAGCCAGAAACTAATTTATTAATTGCTGGTATCAATGCACACATTTGTGATAAGTGTATTGAACAGGCACACGGAATTGTTTTAGAAGAATTAAAATCTAGTGGAAGTGCAAAATTAGTTGGGGACTTAATTTTAAAGAAACCAAAAGAAATTAGAGCTTTCCTAGATCAATATGTTATTGGTCAAGATCAGACTAAAAAAGTAATGTCAGTTGCGGTTTACAATCACTACAAACGTTTAATGCAACAGCAATTAGACGATGAAGTTGAGATCGAAAAAAGTAACATCATCATGGTTGGTCAGACAGGAACAGGAAAAACATTAGTAGCAAAAACTATTGCTAAAATGTTAGACGTTCCCTTAGCAATTGTTGATGCAACAGTATTAACAGAAGCAGGATATGTTGGGGAAGACGTTGAAAGTATTTTGACACGTTTGCTTCAAGCTGCTGATTATGATGTGGCTAAAGCCGAAAGAGGAATTGTATTTATTGATGAAATTGATAAAATTGCACGTAAAAGCGATAATCCGTCAATAACACGTGACGTTTCTGGAGAAGGTGTTCAGCAAGCATTATTGAAGTTGTTAGAAGGAACGGTTGTAAATGTACCGCCAAAAGGAGGACGTAAACACCCAGACCAAAAATTCGTAGAAGTAAATACTCAAAATATCTTATTTATTGCTGGAGGTGCTTTTGATGGAGTTGAACGTATTATTTCAAAACGTTTAAACCGTCAGGCAGTTGGTTATTCAACTTCTAAAAATACAGACAATATCGATAAGGATAATTTGTTACAATATATTATTCCGAAAGATATCAAAGATTTTGGTTTGATTCCTGAGATTATTGGTCGATTACCAGTTTTAACGCATATGGATCCTTTGGATAAAGCAACACTTCGTGCGATTTTAACACAGCCTAAAAATGCATTGATCAAACAATATCAGAAATTATTCTTAATGGATGATGTTGAATTCACGATTACAAACGAAGCTTTAGATTTCATTGTAGACAAAGCTTTAGAGTATAAATTAGGTGCTCGTGGATTGCGTTCTTTATGTGAAGCTATCCTAACAGATGCAATGTACGAACTGCCAACTTCAGATGACACAAGTTTGACAATCGATAAAGAATATGCAGAACATACTTTGAGTAAAAACTTATTGAAGCGTATGGAAATTGCTTCTTAATTATTGAAAATATATTTTCTAAAAACCTGTTCATTTTTTGAACAGGTTTTTTTTATACTTTTTAGAATCTATTTTCGTTTGTCTTTTTGTGTAAATTTAAGCATGAAAAAAGTGTTTTTTATAATCTGTGTGGGTCTGCTTTTTTCTTGTTCCAAAGAAAACAAAGCAATAACTATTTTTGAAAATAAACATAAAAGCGAAATTGTTTCAGAAGAAAAACCTCGAATTGAAATCAATTACAATGATTATTACAAACAGGCAGAGCAGTATTGCAAGAAAAACAATCTAAATCAAAGTAAATTTATATTGATCGATTTAGGATTACATTCTGGTTATAAAAGATTTTTTGTTTATGATTTTAAAAAGAAAGAAGTTTCAAAATCTTATATGGTAAGTCACGGCTGCGGAGATAATCAATGGGGAAGAACTTCTTCTAAAGAGAAACCACAGATTAGCAATGAATTTGATTCGCATTGTTCTTCTGTTGGTAAATACGTTGTTTTAGATCGAGGTGTAAGCCAGTGGGGAATAAAAGTGAATTATGTTTTGCAGGGAAAAGACAAAACAAATTCAAACGCTAGAAATCGCGCAATTGTTCTGCATTCTTGGGATGCGATTTCAGATAACGAAGTTTATCCCGAAGGAACACCAGAAGGCTGGGGCTGTCCTGCAGTTTCAAACGAAAGCATGAAAGAAATTGATGAACTTTTGAAAACCAATAAAAAAGTGCTTCTATGGATTGTTAAGTCTTAAAGTAATTCTGAAAACAAAAGTTCTGTTTTAGCCCTGCTTGAAACAGTATCTTTTTCTGCATTTTTTACTGTAGAGACGCACTGCAGTAAAAATTATTGCACTCTAAATTTCTCTCGATATTCAATTGGTTTCATTCCGACCATTTTATAAAATACCTTTCTAAAAGCTTTTGGATCGTTATAGCCTGTTTTTTCGATAATTTCTGAAATCGAAAGCTGAGTTTGTTCTAAGTATTTCTTTGAACTTTCTACTCTTATATTTTGCAAATATTCAATTGGCGGAATCCCTGTCACTTGTTTAAAACGTCGTGTCATGTTTCTAGCGCTTGTTGGAATATCTTTAGTGATTTCTTCCAATTTTTCTATTGAATGATATTGGCTTTCAATCTTTTGCTGGAGCATCGCAACTAAAGTGTCATTGTGCAAATGATTTGGTCTGAAAGTGCTAAAATAGCTTTGTTTATAACGATTTAAGTCGATCGAAAATATTTTAGCAATTTTAACCGCCATTTCGTTGCCACAAAATTTCTGAACCAAAAGAATCAATAAATGAAAAGTTGAAGTCGATCCGCCACTTGTGTACAAACTTCCATCGGCCGTTAATGTTTCTTCAGGTTTTAATTTTACCATCGGAAAAGCTTTTGTAAAAGCACTGCAAGCATCAACATGTGTTGTCGCCAGTTTTTCGTTTAATAAACCAGATGCAGCAAACAAAAATGCGCCCGTACAAAAACTTGCCAATTCAGCTCCAGCCTGGTGCTGTTTTTTTAACCACGGAATGAAATTTTTATTCTTCTTTATCATTTCATTCATGTTGTCAGTCGTAAAAGCTGGAATTAGAATCAAATCCAAAATAATATCTGTAGTTTCAATTGCATTGCTTTTGTAGCCAAATAAATTCCCTTGATCAGTTTGTTCTTGAGACTGAAAAAGTATTATTTCAAATGGTTTTTCAGCACTTGAAGTAAGTTTATTTGCAGTTTCAAATACTTCTAATATCGCTGCGATACTCAATAATTTATAATCGTGAGGAACGATTAAACCTAATTTCTTGCTCATGATATTTATGTTTTTTTGCAGTTTCAGTTTTACACAAAAATAAGCAAATTGTCTCAAATGCCCCTAAAGTTGACTTTTATTGGTATTTTTAAGTAATCTTAAAATTTTACATTTGCTTTAATTAATTCGTAAATTTATAAATATGAAAACTAAAATATTCTTAAATCTTGCCGTAAAAGATTTAAATCGCGCTGTGTCTTTTTTTAATGAATTAGGCTTTTCGACCGATCCAAAATTTACAAATGATAAAGGAGCTTGTATAGTAATTAGTGAAGATATCTATGTGATGATTTTGGTTAAAGAGTTTTATCAAACCTTTACCGAAAAACAAATTTGCGATTCTACAACAACAAGTGAAGTTCTTATTTCTCTTTCTATGGAATCGCGCAAAAAAGTAGATGAAATAATTGAAAAAGCGGTTAAAGCTGGCGGAACAGATTATCAAGAAGCGAAAGATTATGGCTGGATGTACCAAAGAACATTTCTAGATTTAGATGGACATCATTGGGAAGTTTTTTATATGGATGAAAGTCAGATTCCAAGTAATATGTAAAAACGAATTAAAAACGATATATAATGATAACAATAAAAAATACAGTAAACGCATCTGCAGAGAAAGTTTGGAAGTTTTGGAATACGCCAGAACATATTACAAAATGGAGTTTTGCTTCACCAGACTGGCATACGCCTTATGCAGAAGCTGATTTAAGAGAAGGCGGAAAATTCAAATCGACTATGGCAGCAAAAGATGGAAGTATGAGTTTTGATTTTGAAGGCGAATTTACCTTAGTAAAACCAAACGAAGCGCTTTCGTATGTTATGGCAGATGGAAGAAAGGTCGAAATTACTTTTACAGAAACATCAAACGGAGTTGAAATCGCAGAAAGTTTCGATCCAGAAACACAAAATCCAGAAGAAATGCAACGCGCAGGCTGGCAAGCGATTTTGGATAACTTTAAGAGTTACATTGAAGCGAATTAGCTTTTAGGTTCAAAGGTTCAGAGGAGAAGAGGTTCAAAGATTACAGATTTATAATTTATTTACATTACTTATTATGGTTTAAAAGAAATAAATATCTAACCCAACAAAAAAACAAAAAATGACAAAACAAATATGGTTGAATCTTCCTGTAAAGGACGTAGCAAAAGCGAAAGATTTTTTCTGGAAAATTGGTTTTTCGTTTAATGAACAACATGATACGCCAAGTTCGACGTGCATGGTTGTAGGTGAAGGACATTTTGTAGTGATGCTTTTTGAAGAAATGCTTTTTTCGAGCTTTTCGCAAAATAGTATTACAGATACTAAATTAAGCTCAGAAGTGTTGATTTCGATCGATGCAGAAAGCAGAGAAGAAGTCGATGAACTAGCAGAAAAAGTCAAAGTAGCTGGCGGAAATGTTTTTGCTCCACCTGCTGAAAGTCAGGGTTGGATGTACGGCTGTGGTTTTGCTGATTTAGATGGTCATCGTTGGAATGTTTTATTTATGGATTTTAGTAAATTACCAGGTTAAGATGGAAAAATTAGTATTTAATATAGATATAAAGGCTTCTAAAGAAAAGATTTGGAAAGTCTTATGGGACGATGAAACGTACAGAAAGTGGACAAGCGCTTTTGCCGAAGGAAGTCATGCTGAATCGACTTGGAACGAAGGCGATAAAATTTATTTTTTAGGCCCAGGCGGAGCAGATGGAATGAATAGTCTTATTGACAGAAAAATTCCAAATGAGTATATGGTTTTTAAGCATCTTGGCGAAATTAAAGATCATAAGGAAGTTCTGCCAAATGAAGAAACAGAAAAGTGGAGTGGCGCAATGGAAACGTATAAATTGAATCAAAAAGGAGATGTTGTAGATCTTCACGTTGAAGTTGATGTAATCGAAAAACATATTGATTATTTTAAAGATGCTTTTCCAAAAAGCTTAAAAATTGTAAAGGAATTATCTGAAAACTAGAGAATAGAAGAAAGACTTTTTTACTTTTTAGGAAATTTTAAAAAGACATTAATAATTTATTAATTAACAACTAACAATTTAAAAAGATGGCAGCAATTAATCCATATTTAATGTTTAACGGAACTTGCGAAGAAGCGTTCCTGTTTTATAAATCAGTTTTTGGCGGAGATTTTCCATATATCGGAAAATATAAAGATGCTCCAGCAGAAGAAGGAGAAGTGCTTTCTGAGGAAGCATTAAATCGCGTTATGCACGTTTCACTTCCAATTGGGAATACCATTTTAATGGGAAGCGACAGTCATCCTAGATATGGAGACGTAGGTTTTGGAGATAATTTCTCTATTTCTATTAATACAGAAAGTACAGATGAAGCAGATAGAATTTTTAACGGACTTTCAGCTGGAGGAAAAGTTGAAATGCCAATGGATAATACTTTCTGGGGATCTTATTTTGGAATGTTCAAAGATAAGTTTGGTGTAAACTGGATGGTAAGTTTTGATAAAAATGAACCAATGAAGTAATCAAAAAGTTACGTTATTTTAATAATAAAACAGAAATGTTAAATTACTTGAAAAAGCACATGAAAATGTGCTTTTTCATTTCAAAAAAACAATGATTATTCTTTTTTATCAACGATAGATTGCCGATTTTTGTCGCTTCAAAATCAAGAAAGAAAATGGCAGCAGAAGATAAAGAGATAATTTTATTAAAAGTTTCAGGACACGATAAAATTGGGGTTACAGCAGGTTTAACAGCTGTTTTAGGAGCATACGATGCTAATATATTAGATATCGGTCAAGCCGATATTCATGACACACTTTCTTTAGGAATTTTGTTCGAAATTGCTGCAGGTTCTTCTTCAGCGCCAGTTTTAAAAGACTTATTGTTTAAAGCTTACGAATTAGAAATCAAAGTAAAATTTATTCCGATTTCTATTGAAGACTACGAAACTTGGGTAAAATCACAATCTAAGCAACGTTACATTATCAATATTTTGGGCGAAAAACTAGCCGCTTCACAATTGGCAGCTGTAACCAAAATAATGTCAGATCAAAATCTGAATATCGATTCTATCATCCGATTAACAGGAAGAACTTCTATTGTCGAGAAAGAAGAATATCCACGTTCTTGTATTCAATTGTCTGTAACGGGCGAAATTGTAAACAAGATCATCATGACAGCAAGTTTTATGGAAGTTTCTAGAACGCTGAATGTCGATATTTCTTTCCAAGAAGATAATATTTATAGAAGAAACCGCCGTTTGGTTTGCTTCGATATGGATTCAACTTTAATCCAAACGGAAGTAATCGACGAATTAGCAGAACTAAATGGAGTAGGAGATCAAGTTCGCGCGATTACAGAATCGGCGATGAACGGTGAAATCGACTTCAACGAAAGTTTCAAAAAGCGTATGGCTCTTTTGGAAGGTTTAAGCGAAGAAGTTTTGCAAAAAGTTGCAGTTAATTTGCCAATAACACAAGGAGCGCATCGTTTGATGAAAGCTTTAAAATACTACGGTTACAAAACCGCAATTCTATCTGGAGGATTTACTTATTTCGGAGAATACCTTCAAAAAGAACTAGGAATAGATTACGTTCACGCCAATCAATTAGAAATAAAAGATGGTAAACTGACAGGTAAATATTTAGGCGATATTGTTGATGGTCAGAAAAAAGCCGAATATCTAAAAGCAATCGCCGAAAAAGAAGGAATCCACATCAATCAAACCATCGCAGTTGGAGACGGAGCAAACGATTTGCCAATGCTAAATTTAGCTGGTCTAGGAATCGCTTTCCACGCCAAACCAAAAGTTAAAGAAAGCGCGTCAACCTCAATTTCGAGTTTAGGTCTTGACGGTGTTTTATATCTTTTAGGATATCATGACAGATATATTGATATGATGTAATTTGCAAGCTGTCGCCCTGAGCGAAGTCGGAGGGCTTTTATGTAGAAAGGGCTTCGACTTCGCTCAGCCTGACAAAACATTTTGTCATTTCGACGAAGAAGAAATGAAAATATTGATAAAAATCTTAGCAACTTAGAATCTCAGAACCTTAGAATCTTAATAATGGCATGTCCCTTCGGGTCGGGCTATCCGTTGCAATCTTTTTATTTTTAAAGAAAAAATAAAAAGGATTTCCACTTCTATCCCTCATGCGGGTTTAGTGGAATTAGTGGTTTTTAAATTGCTGTAAAATGTTATATTTGGATTTGAGTTGCCTCCTGCTTTAGCTGGAGGAATAATGGATGAAGGTGATAAATGGCTTTAGCCAAAATTAACCATTTATTGTAAATGTTCGGCTAAAGCCCGTGATATAATCTGATCTAGACCACTAGCTAAAGCTAGTGGTAATTTAAGTAGTGATTCGGTTTATTTCAGTAAAAATTTTATATTGCTATTTCCTAGATTCCAATTCCTTCTTAATCTCCTTTAGATTACTCAAATTCAAGAAAAGAATAGGTAACAAAGCAATTGGAATAACATTCATTGCGCTAAAACCTTTCATGAAAACAATGAATATATTAAGGACGAATAACATAAACAGCACAACACAAAAAATGGTATTTACTGTTTTTAATGTCTTCTGATTCTTAATCAGTTCCTCAGTGCTCATGTCACTGAACTTTGTATCTTTCATCTTTTAGAATTTTTATTTAAGAAAATTAAATAGTTATTTGTAATGAGTGATTTTTAAAACTTTTGCATTTCTTGCATCAATTATAATTAGAAATGTCCCTCCCTTTTCTCCCAATAATAATGTTCCGTTAATAACATAATAATTATCGATTAGATTTACTTCATAAGGTTTTTGATGTTTAATTTCATCTTCCCCATAAATATTAAACAGAATAGGTTCTGCGATTTTGATTGCAGTTTGGTCGTCCTTAATGAGTATTTTTTTGTTATCAACAAAATTGTCCTTACTTGGATCTTCAAGAGCATCTTTTAATTCAAATTCTGCCTGATCACTTCCATACTTTGAATGAGAACAGCAACTGAAAATAAGAATTAAAAGAAGAGCAATTAAAATTTTAACCTCAATTTCTCTGTTAGATAAAAATTTCTTGATCAAATGACTAGATATAAATTAACACATTTCCTTCAATTGTTCCAAATAATCCCTCTGATTCGATAGTCTCGGAATCTTATGCTGACCGCCAAGTTTATCTCTTTCTTTCAGCCAATCGTAAAATAAATTCTCTCGGGCGACATTAATCACCAAAGGATTTAAAGTCATATTGTTGTAGCGTTTCGCTTCATAATCTGAGTTTAAAGTCTGTAAAGTTTCGTCCAGAACTTTTTGGAAAAGACCAACATCTGCTGGTTTTTTCTTGAATTCGATCATCCATTCGTGCGCGCCTTTTTCTTTGTCGTGCATAAAAATAGGAGCAACCGTATAATCGATAACTTCTGTTTGGGTAACCAGACAAGCTTTTGCAATGGCCTGATCAGTGTTTTCAACCATCAATTCTTCGCCAAAAACATTAATATGATGTTTCGTTCTTCCCGTAACTCTAATTCTGTACGGATTTAAAGAGGTAAAACGAACCGTATCGCCAATTAAATAGCGCCACAAACCAGAATTTGTAGTGATAACAATTGCATAGTTTTTATTCAGTTCAACATCTGCCAAGCTAACTACTTTTTGGTTTGGAGTTCCAAAAGTATCCATCGGAATAAATTCGTAGAAAATTCCGTAATCCAGCATTAGTAATAAATCATTTGAATTATTCAAATCCTGAATTGCAAAAAAACCTTCGGATGCATTGTATATTTCGTAATATCTAAAATCTTTGCTTGGCAATATTTTTTTATATTGTTCTTTGTAAGGTGAGAAGCTTACGCCCCCATGAAAGTAAACTTCCAAATTTGGCCAAAGCTCCAATAAGCTTTGTTTGCCTGTATTTTCTAAAACTTTATTCATTAAAACCAGCATCCAAGAGGGAACTCCCGCAAAACTGGTTACATTTTCGTTTTTTGTTTCGTTAATAATAGCAGCGATTTTGCTTTCCCATTCGCTCATTAGAGAAGTTTTACTGCTTGGCGTACTGCTGAATTCTGCCCAAATTGGCATATTTTCAATCAAAATTGCCGATAAATCTCCAAAGAAAGTATTGTTGTTTTCGTAAATTTGAGAACTTCCTCCCAAACGAAGACTTTTCCCTAAAAACAATTCAGAATCCTCATTATTATTTAAATAAAGACATAAAAGATCTTTACTTCCTTTATAATGGCAGTCTTCCAGAGCTTCATTACTTACTGGGATAAATTTGCTTTTTGCATTTGTAGTTCCGCTTGATTTGGCAAACCATTTAATTGGTGTCTCCCAAAAAACGTTTTGTTCTCCCTGACGTGTGCGTTCGATAAGTGGCTGCAGTTCTTCGTAAGTCGCTATTGGAACCCTTTCTGCAAAAGTCTGATAAGAATTAATAGTTGAGAATTCGTATTGTTTTCCAATAACCGTATTTTCAGATGCCATCAATAAATTATGCAATAATTCTTCCTGAACTTCATTTGGATATTTTAAAAAAAGCTCTATTTGATGAATCCTTTGTTTAAGGACCCAAGATGCAAACGAATTGATAATAGATAAAGGCATGAATTTGGTTTTTAGATTACTAGATTTTAGGTTTTAAATCTCGCAGTCTCCGCAAAACAAAAAACATAAAATTTGAATATCAAGAGACAAATAGTAACTTTGTCTTCATATCAAAAATAATATTTTTTTGTAAAAAACAATTCGATTTTAGGTAAAGATTCTACCTAATAAGTCGAATTTTAACACAAAAAATTTTAAATCTTTTGATAATTCGAAATCAGCAATTTATAAATAAAAATACAAATGCAATATCAAGGCGTACTGACAAAAATGCAAACCGAATTTGGAAGCCCAATTCAATATTATTTGGTTTTTGAAGATAGTTTTCTAAATGTTAATCAATTATTGGATAAAGAAATTGAAATCAATTTTGTGGGTTGCCAATGTTTAAATTGTGGTAAAAAGAAAAAGATATACCGACAAGGTTTTTGTTACGAATGTTTTTATTCAAGCCCTGCGGTTGGAGATTGGATTATGAGACCAGAATTGAGTACGGCACATTTAGGAATTGCAGACAGAGATTTAGAATATGAGTCTAAAGCTCAGCTACAGCCACATATTGTTTATTTGGCTTCGGCATGCGAAATAAAAGTTGGAGTTACACGCAAATCTCAGGTTCCAACACGTTGGATCGATCAAGGTGCTTCCCAAGCTATTGCAATTGTTGAGGTTCCGAATCGATATTTGGCAGGAATAACAGAGGTCGCTTTAAAAGATCATTATACAGATAAAACCAATTGGAGAAAAATGCTTCAGAACTCTGTTGAAACTTTTGACTTAATTGCAGAAAAAGCTAAAATTGAAAGTTTGATTCCAGCAGAAGTCAAAGATTATTTTTATTCTCAAAAAAATGACGTCTACGATCTTCAATATCCAGTTTTGAGTTATCCAGCAAAAGTAAACAGTCTAAACTTAGATAAAACGCCTTCGTTTACTGGAAAATTAACGGGAGTAAAAGGCCAGTATTTGCTATTTGAAAACGGAACAGTTTTTAATATACGCGGTTCTGAAGGTTATGTCGTAACAATAAATGTGTAAGGTTTTATTACTAAATCGTTATCTTTTTTTAATTTTAAATTGTTTTAATTTAAAATTTACAATTTATTTTATTGTTTTGTGTTAATTAGTTGATGAATAATTATAGCTTTGATATATGTTTAAGGCAATTTAATTTTCAAAAAGTAATACCATAAAACAATTCCCCACATGAGTAACTTAAAAAAAGTTAATGTTTTTAGGCGTTCCCTAATGCGAAATCTAACTAAGAATGTTGGAAGTGTAGACATTCGTAATATCGAACCCATTGATAAAAGTAAGATTAAAAAAGTTTTAATCTGCAGACCAAACGGTCGATTAGGAAACATGCTTTTAATTACACCTTTAGTTCAAGAGGTAGCCAAGACTTTTCCTGGATGTACAATCGATGTATTTGTAAAAGGTACTCTTGCGCCAATTGTTTTTGAGGAATATGAAAATATTGATAAAATTATTCATCTGCCTAAAAAGCCTTTTAAAGAATTAGTAAAATACTTTAAAGTTTGGACTCTGATCAGAACACAAAACTATGATATCGCTATCAATGTCGATCAGAATTCTTCTTCTGGAAGATTAGGCGTTAAGTTCTCAAGTGCTAAATACAAATTCTTCGGAAATCTTCCCGAAGGAGTTACTCTAGAGCACAGTGATTACGATCATATTGCAAAATATCCTGTTTATAATTTTAGATATTTTTTAAATCAAGCGGGAATAGAAGATAAAAACGAACCTATTCCGCTTTTAGATCTTAAATTGACTGAAAAAGAGATTGCAAACGGGAAGACTATTCTAGATAACATTATTGATCCGAATAAGAGAACCATTGCAATTTTCACCTATGCAACAGGCGAGAAATGTTATAATCCAGTTTGGTGGGAAGAATTTTATACTACTTTGAAAAAAGAATTCCCAAATGACAATATTTTTGAAGTTTTGCCAGTAGAGAACGTATCTCAAATCAATTTTGAAGCGCCAACTTTTTACAGTAAAGATGTTAGAGAAATTGGTTCTGTTTTAGCAAATGTTGATGTTTTTGTTGGTGCAGATAGCGGAATCATGCATTTATCGAGTGCTTCAAAAGCTCCAACTGCAGGTTTATTTTCGGTTTCTAATTTGAAAAAATATGAGCCTTATGGAAACGGAAGTGTAGGTTTGGATACCAATGTTTTGGGAATTCCAGATTTTATAAATGCCATAAAAGAAATTCTAAAAAAGTAGAATTCAAAATAAAGCAAAAAAGAAAATCCTGTTCGAGAGAACAGGATTTTTTTATAAGTATTCTAAAGAAAAAAAACTTAGAATCTCAGTATCTTAGAACCTTAGCATCTTAAAATGTTTACGGATTCTTCTTCTTAAAAAGACCATTAATTAAATCACTTGCCTTTTTAGTTGCTTCTTGAGTTTTTTGCTCTTTTTCTGTTTTAGCAGCTTGAGTTGTATCTTTCGCTTTAGTATTTTTATTGATTAAATCTGTAAGCGCTGAAGTTCCTTTTTGAGTCAGTTTTTCTTTTTGCTGATTAACCAATTGTGTAGTCAAACTGCTTACAGCAGTTTTCATATCTGTACTGATTTTAGGATTTGAAAAGTTACCAGTCAAAGCAGCGTTAATAGGAATGTTTTCCAATTTTGCAGCATCAGCAGGAGATAATTTCGCTATTAAATTGTTTGCTTCAGTTCCTAAGTATTTTGCAGGAACATCAAACTTAATCGTGTAATTCATAGTTTGATCAAAACCATGAGTTCCGCCAACTGTAGCTTTAATATCTTGATATTTAATATCGAATGGTTTTACATTTACTTTTCCGTTGTCAAAAGTTAATGCCATTTTCAAATCGTTCAAATTCAATTTGTTTAAATCAAGAAACTTCACATTTGAAGTAAGAGAATTTAAAACGGTTGAGTTTTTAGCATTTACTGTAGTCGATAATAATTGACCTAATAAATCTCCTGAAATTGATTTTAAATCTGGAGTCAATTCTTTAGCATCCAAATTACCATTCAATTTAATAGTCGAATTTAATTTTCCATTAATGATTCCAGCAATTGGAGCGATTTTTTTCATCATATCCAATTGAGTAAAAGTCTGTGCAATATCAACTTGATTGAAACCTAAATTCATATCAAAAGTTGGCACTTTTTCTTTCGTAGAAACAGCTCCGTTAAGACCAATTGATCCTCCAAAAATATTTGTTTTAAAGTTTTGAAGAGTTGCTTTCTCGTCTTTAATAATCAATGTTCCAGCAACATCTTGAAGTTTTAAATTATCGTATAAAACTGTTGTCGCTTTTGCGTTTAATGTGCAATTTAAGAAAGCTGGAATTTTCATCGCCTCAGATGGTTTTGCTTCTGTTTTAGTAGTTGCAGGTTCGCCAGAAGTCATAAAATCATCAACAGCCAATTGTTTTGAGCTCATGTTGAAATTTCCTTTTAGTTCTTGTTTCTTAAACATAAAACCATAGAAATTTTCTAAAACTCCATTAATGCTGATATCACTTTTTCCAGTTGTAGCATCAAATTGTTTTAAGTTGATTTTGCTCGGATTAAATTCTACCAATGCCGTGCTGATGTTCATTGATTTATTGTTTTCGTCAGTATATTTAAATCCAGACAAACTCATTGTACCAGCATTTTTGATGTTTTGATATTGGCTTTTTTCTACAGAAGCCATATCAAAATTTGTTGTAACGTCAGCTTTTAAAATACCTGCCAAAGGTTTATCCATTTTAATAGGATATGCTTTTGAAAGATTAGCCAAGTTGATCGTTCCTTTTAAAGCTGCATCGATTATCGGATTTACAGTTATGTTTTTGATATTCGCTTTAGCGCTAAAAATATCTTGATCAATTCTAAAAGATAACTTATCTAGATTTACATAAGTATCATTTAAGATTCCAGTTTCATTAATGATTTTTGTATCAATTACAATATTTTGAACCGATTTTGGAAGGTTCGGATATTGGAAAGAAGAATTGTTTGATGCAATTGCGATATTGAATTTAGGAACCGTTGTGTCTGTCAATTCACCTTTTGCAAAACCATTTACTGTAAAATCTCCAGTCGTTTTTACACCTTCTAAACTAGAAGCGTAAGCAGAAGGAATTAAACCTAAGAAATTGGTAAACGATGAAGTAGGGGTTTTAAACTTTAAATCATAAATCTGAGCTTTTTCAGTCATTTGGATAAATCCATCAAACTCTAAAGGCAATTGATTGATTAAAGCTTTGTTTTCTTTGAAAGTATATTTGCTTTTTTCTAAATCGATTCCAAGAACTGCGTCTAAAGTTAGTTTTACATTTTTCATGTAATTCATTTTATCCATGTCTAATGAAACTTTCGCAGTAGATTTTGTAGTTAAATCTAATTTCGAATTGGTAAAATCTCCAGTTCCTTCGTGGTTTAAACTGTCAATTACCATTTTAATTTTAGAACCTTGATCGATATATCTAAAAGTAAAATTCTCAATTTTATAGTTTTGAATTTTCAGAGCTAGCGGTTTGCTTGCTTCGTCTTTTGTTTCTTCTTTTTTGTCTTTTAAAGCAATATCGAAGTTTCCAACGCCATCTTTATTGAAAATAATGTTTATTAATCCGTTTGTAGAACTAATTCCTTGAATGCTTAAAGGTTCTTCTTTTCCTTTGAAAAGTTCTTTAACGCTCATTTTTAAATTTAATTCGCCTAAGGAAACCAAAGTGTCACCTTCAAAAGGAGCTTTATTGATGATAACTAATTTTTCAATTCCAACCGTTGCGTTCGGGAAATTTTTGAATAAACTTAAATCAGCATCCGCAAAACTTACCTTAGCATCAACACTTTCGTTGATAGCCTCGACAATCTTGGCTTTAATTTGATCTTTAAATAAAAACGGAATGGCAAATAATGCAGCAACAAATACCACTAGGACTATGGCACTTATTTTTAAAACTTTTTTTAGCATATAAATAGATTTGAGGGTTTAACTTATTAAAATCAACTCCTGCAAAAATAGTTTTTTTTACTAGAGTACAGCGATAAAATTTTCATAAAAATGTAAGAATTTATTTAAATATGTTAAATAAAAAAATCCGTTGAGAAATACTTTCAAAACGGATTTTTAACTGCATTTATTTTATTATTTGTGAATAAATGAAACTATTTTATCAATTAGCGCTTCTGAAATTGGAAGTGTTTCATTATTGTAGCTTGCTAAATTAGCGTCGTTACCGCCTTCAATGATTTTCATTATATGATTCATCTTGTCAATAATCTGTATTTCAGCATTTGCATTTGCCTGTTTTAAATTCTCGGCATCTTTTACAGAAATCTGAATATCATTATTTCCTTGTAAGATTAAAACTGGAATAGTCAGTTTTTTTATTTCGGTCTGCGGATTGTATTTGAACCACGAAATCAAATAAGGCTGAACGCTTGGTCTGAAGAGAGAATTCAGCATTGGATCAACTTTTTTTACTTCAAATCCATTTTTTAAACTATCGATAATTGGGAAAGTCATATCATTAAGCTGTTTCATTGACTTTGCACCAATTTGGTTTTTTAGAATTTGATCTGCTGGTTCGCCCGCGCCTGCAATCGAAACAAATTTGTCTGCTTTTGCACTGGCAACCATTCCAATTAAAGAACCTTCGCTATGACCAATTATAATTACTTTCGAAAAGCGTTTGTCTAGTTTTAAATAATTAATCCAGCTTTTTGCATCTTGAATATAATTTTCAAAAACCAAACTGCTTTCAGATCCGCCTGCTGTTTTACTTTCTCCGATAGCTCTTTTGTCATATCGTAAAGATGCAATTCCGTTTTTTGCCAAAGCTTCAGCCAGCATTTTTAACGAATTGTTTTTCATCATCGGATTATTTCCGTTTCGGTCAGTTGGACCAGATCCTGCAATGATTAAAGCGACAGGATATTTTTTGGTTAAATCTGGAGTCGTCAGCGTACCAAAAATCTGATCATTATTTATTTTTAAAATCGCTGGAGATTCCTTAAAAGTGATCTCTTTTTTGGTTTGGGCAGTTAAAAAGCTCCAAAACAAAACCGTTAAAAAAAGAATTGCTTTATTCATCTTTTAATTCAATTAGTATATATTGATTCCGTAAGGCAATATTGCTTGTACTCCTTTTTGTTTTTGAAATTTCTTTGCCTGCTCGATAAGAAGGTAGTTTTCTTCTCCGATTTCTTCTTTAATGAAAGCTTCTTTAGATCTTGCAAAAGGCAGATTTGAAAGAAGATCGTTTAGTGTTTTTTCGTATTCAGGATAATTCTGAGTACTGTAATTTTTTACTTTAGCGATTTTTGCCGCTTCAGCAATTGCATCATTCAGTCCGCCGATTTTATCAACTAAACCAATTTTTAAAGCTTCAGTTCCAGACCAAACTCTACCTTGTGCAATTGAATCAACTTGTGCAAAAGTCATTTTTCGGCCTTCAGCAACGTGAGTTACAAAAGTGTTGTATATTTTTTCAACTCCTTCTAAAGTAAACGCTTTGAACTTTTCGTCAACAGGTAAAAACGGACTGTAGTTTGCTGAGTTTTCGTGAGTTTTAACCTGCTCTGAATTGATTCCTAATTTATTAGCTAATGGACTAAAGTTTGGCAACATTCCGAAAACCCCAATAGATCCTGTAATGGTATTGTTTTCAGCAAAGATTTTATTAGCGTTACAAGCAATATAATAACCGCCAGAAGCTGCATAATTGCCCATAGAAACCACAACTGGTTTAACTTTTTTTGTAATCTCGATTTCTCTCCAAATTAAATCAGAAGTTAGAGCGCTTCCGCCTGGACTGTCAATTCTAAGAACAATAGCTTTAACATCATCATTTTTTCTAGCTTCCTGAAGAGAACGTCTCATTGACCCTTCTCCAATTGTATTTACATCACCCTCGCCACTTCCAATTTCGCCTTGAGCATAAATAATAGCAATTTGATCTGTTGCAGTATTGGCTAAAGCTGTTGTTACATTATTTTGAGTATAATCTATAATCGAAATTTTATTGTAATCTTCGTCTTTGTCTACTTTTAGCGCTTTTCTAATGGCATCATGATAAACATCTTCGTAAGCAATAATATCAACTAAATGCTGCTGTTTAGCCATTTCAGGAGTTCTTGCTAAAAGTCCGTTTGCAATTTCATTTAATTTAGGCAACGGAATATTTCTGCTTTTAGAAATATCAGCAGAAACGGTAGCCCAAATAGAATTTAAAAGTGCCGTTATCTGTTCTCTGTTAGCGTCGCTCATTTTATTTTCTAAGAAAGGCTCAACCGCGCTTTTGTATTTTCCGTGTCGAATAACTTCCATGTGAATTCCAGATTTATCTTGAAAATCTTTGAAAAACATAATTTCAGAAGAAAGGCCTTTAAAATCTAAATCTCCAGCTGGATTCAAATAAATAGTATTGGCAACAGAATTTAGATAATATTCTTTTTGCGAATAAGAATTGGCGTAAGCCCAAACAAATTTCCCTGATTTTTTAAAGCTTTCAAGAGCATTTCTTAAGTCTTTATATTGTGCTAAACCAAGAGAAGATTCATCATTTAGAATCGAAATTCCTTTGATGTTATCGTCTGTTTTTGCAGCTTCAATAGCATTAATTACATCCGTTAAGCCAATTCCTTTTTGCTCAGAAAAGCGAGTTACCCAAGGATCTTTATATTTCCCAGCGTAATCATTTTTAATTTCTTTTAGATTTAATTCAATGACCGAATCAGATTTAACAGAAACGCTATCGTCTCCGCCAAAAACAACTCCGATAAAGATTACTCCAAAAAAGAAGAGCATGATAAAAACAAAAATACCAATTACAGTGGCAATTACATTTCCTAAAAACTTCATATGTATATTTTTTTTATAAGTAGTAAAAAAGGGCAAAACGTTACAAACTAAACATCTAAATTAATGATTGTATTTGAGACGTCGTTTCACAAATATATTGGTTAATTCTAAAATAGTTTTAGTTAATTTGCAATAATTATGAAATTACAGCATCAAGTCGTTTTATCGATAGGCAGCAACCAAGGCAGCAGACTAGAAAACATTCAAAATTGTATCGATTTGATACATCAAAATGTTGGGACTGTTATTCAGGTTTCAAAACTTTACGAGACTCCTGCATGGGGTTTTGAAAGTGATGCTTTTTATAATTGTGCACTTCTTTTGCATACTACTTCATCTGCACAAAAAGTATTAAATCAGGTTTTAAAAGTTGAAAAAGAATTAGGAAGAATTCGCTTGAATCAAGAAGGATATCAATCTAGGATTATCGATGTTGATTTGATTGCTTTTGATGATGAAATAATTGACTCAGAAAAACTTCAGATTCCGCATCCTTTAATGCAGAATAGAAATTTTGTTTTGTTGCCAATGAAGGACTTAAAGCTGAATTGGGAACATCCTATTTTAAAGAAAACAATTTCTGAGCTAATTGCAATTACTCCTGATGAAAGCGTATGTACAGTAGTTCAAGATCTAGAAAATCCGCTTGGTGAAATTCGGTTAAATCAGTTTAATTATATTTCTTTTGAAGGAAATATTGGTGCTGGAAAAACAACTTTGGTGCATAAAATTGCAGAAGATTTTAATGCGAAAACTGTTTTGGAAAGATTTGCAGATAATCCGTTTTTGCCAAAGTTTTATAAAGATCAAAACCGATATGCATTTCCTTTGGAAATGTCTTTTTTAGCCGATCGTTATCAGCAATTAGCTGATGATTTGGCTCAATTTGACTTGTTTAAAGATTTTATAGTTGCCGATTATCATATTTTTAAATCATTGATTTTTGCCAAAATAACTCTTGCAGAAGATGAGTATCGTTTGTATAGAAATCTATTTGACATCATTTATAAAGAAATGCCAAAACCTGATTTGTATATTTATTTGTATCAAAATACAGATCGTCTTCTCCAAAACATAAAAAAACGAGGACGTACGTACGAACAAAACATTGAAGCGGCTTATTTAGATAAAATCAATAATGGTTATTTAGAATATATAAAATCGCAAACCGATTTGAATGTACTGATTATAGATGTTTCTAATCGTGATTTTGTAAAAAAACACGAAGACTATATTTTTATTTTAAATGAGATTAAGAAGAAAACAAATTCTTAAAATTTATATAATCCCAAGTTGCTTTCTAAGTTTTAATGATAATTTTTCCTGAACAAGACGATAGGATTGCTGAATGTATTTTTCCCATTCTGATTTTTTCATTCTTGTAATATCATCAATTAAAACCCATTTGTATTTTGCGACATAAGGCGCTGGTTTAAATCCAGGTTTATTACTTATTTCTTCAAATTCTTCATCCAAAACTTTAAATGAAGCTGATGTAGGATTTTGATCAAGTCCTACAACGCAATACATTTTAGTGCCAACTGAAAATACAAGGTCATGTTCCCATTTAATATCTTCTGTTGTACCTGTTAATTTTTGACAAATTTCTCGAATGGTTTCTATATTCATTTTATCTTTTTAATGTAAAATGACCTCTTAAAACGGGCATTGAATCATCTACTTTTAAAGCATACCAATAATCGGAAGCAGGAAGAGCAATTTGGTTTAAGGTACCATCCCAGCTCATTTTGAAACGACTTAATTGTGCTATTAGTTTTCCGTAGCGATCAAAAATAGTAACTACAGCTTGAGGATAATTTTCCATTCCAGTTACTTCCCAGACATCATTGAAAGTGTCATTGTTTGGAGTGAAAAATGGAGGAAAAACAAGTACAACAAACTGCTTAGTAACTTGTCCGCAACCGCTTTTTTCTCGTGCGTAAGCTGTTTGTAGCCCACCTGGAACATTATAAAAAACAGTAGAATCTTGAAAATTGACACCATCTACAGAATATTCAAAATAATCTTCTGCTTTTACAGGATAAATGATGGCTCTAGTTCCTTCAACATCAACGCGTTCAATCTGAGGAACTTTGTGTTCTTCAACTATGATTGTTTTTGTACTCGTGCAATTTTCAGGAGACGGACTTGTAACATCGACAGTGTATTTGCCTCCTTTATTTACCGTAATGGTTTGAGTAGTCTCTCCATTATTTGACCATTTATAAAGCATTCCTGAAACACCTGCATCTAATGTAATGGTTTGAAACTGGCACAAAGGCAAGGTTTCATCTGTAACAGCTGGAGGGGTATAAATTACAATGTTTACAGGAGTTCTAGTTGGATTTATACAGCCATTATTTGAAGCTTCGGCATAATAAATGGTGTTTGCTGTAATTGGAGGAGTTGTAAAACTTTCACCAGTTAGAACAGTTGTTCCTCCAGTTGCTGTAGTGTACCAATTAATTATTCCGATATTAGAAGTCGCTTTAATAGTTAAATATCCAGGTCCGCAATTTGAATAAGTTCCTTGTTCTGCAATAGGTACAGAAGGTGTTGTGTTTACCGTTGCAATTACAGATTTTCGGTTCGATTCGCAGCCAGCGTCTACATAATACGTTGTTGTGGTATTTATTGTTGGAGTGGTATAGGTAGTGCCTGTTCCTAATAAATTTCCTCCAGTTGCAGCGTCATACCAGCTAATTGTTCCTGTATTTGCTGTTGCGTTAAGAATAAAACTTCCAGAATCACAAACAGAAGCTGGTGTAACGGGTGTTGCTACGGGAATTGTAATTTTAGTACTTGTTGCTATTTCTAAAGGAGATTCGCCAGGCATTCCACCATATTCAACAACGTATCCTTTTGGTTGGTAAGGATCGCCAGAAGTTAAAGATCCAGTGTTTGATAAGTCATTCCAAGAACCTTTGATTCCAACTCCTGGCTGTGTAATGTGGGCATAATTTTCATCACCTAAATTATTAGGTTCTCCAGAGTTCCAAAACGCATAATTTGGAGTTGAACCACTTTGGTTTCCATTCCAAAAAATAGTTCCAGCTTCAGGACCTGTAACCCATTTCCAAACTCCTTCGGATTCAGCATCGCTTCCGCCAATCCATCCTGTTCCAGAAGCCTGTTCGCCAATTAATTTTGCTTCATCGGCTGATAAAACAGTAGCTAAATATCCTTGAAGTCCATAATAGGTACGCGCAGCCGCCAGATCTCGAGCTGCAGTCCATGTGATACCAATATTTGGAACGTATTCATAATAATGCTGTGTGGACGGTAAATAATTTGCCTTGCCCATTGTTATAGAAAATGTCTTTATTCCAGAAGCTGTAGCGGAGGAATTTGTAAAAACAACATCTTTAATAGCAGCAACAAAATCAGAATATAAAACATCAGCTCCTGTAGGATTTGATAATGTCAGTTTTCCTGCAACTGCATCCCAACTTGTAGTAATATTTGAGTGTGATGTAGGATTTGAAAGTTCAAGATTGTCAAAACCTTGTGAATATCCCGAAGAAATTTGAATATAAATTGCTTCAGTTCCTGTTTCTAAGGGATCGTTTGTTATTGTAATATCTGTTACAATTTTTATAGTGGTTTGAGGGCAGTACACTTGATCTCCTGTAGCTTTAATCACTGGAGGATCAATAAAAGCATTTGTTCTTAAGTTTTGTTTTTTGCCAGGTTTAAGAGTATCGTTTGGAATTATCGTGATACTCTTATTTATAATGTTTTTATTGCTTGCGTATGATTGGTTCAATCCTAATGCAAACAATAAAAAGGAGAATTTTATTAAGTAATTATTTTTCATATTATAAAAGTATCACTTTTATAATAATAAAAAAATATATTTACATTTCTAACATTTTAAGTTTAGAAAATATTTTAAAATCACATTTTTTTAGTAAAAAGACTGTTTAATTTTTATTTGGCCAATTTATCTTTTGAAATAAATCCCAAACAACAATTCCGGCGCTTACAGAAATATTAAGAGAATGCTTGGTTCCAAGTTGTGGAATTTCTATACATCCATCACAAATAGCAACAGCTTCTTGCGATACGCCAAAAACTTCATTTCCAAAAACTAAAGCATATTTTTGATCTTTTTCAATTTTGAAATCCTGAAGAAAAACCGAACTTTCAACTTGTTCTATAGCCATTGTCAGAACATTTTCTTTCTTTAAGTTCTCAATAACTTCTAAAACATTTTCATGATGCTCCCAGGCAACAGTTTCAGTTGCGCCTAGAGCGGTTTTATGAATTTCTTTATTTGGAGGTGTTGCGGTGATTCCGCACAAAATGATCTTTTCAATCAAAAACGCATCAGCAGTTCTAAAAACAGAACCAATATTGTGCAGACTTCGAATATCGTCTAAAACTAATATTAAAGGTGTTTTCTCCGATTTTTTAAAATCTTCAATTGATTTACGGTCTAGTTCGCTGTTTTCGAGTTTTCTCATTGTTTTTGAATTCAAGTCATAAAAAAAGCTTCCAAAGATAAGGAAGCTTTTTCATTATTTAAATGTTTTTCAGATTAGCTTTTTACTGGATCTGGTAAAACAGTACCTTTAATAGTAAGGATTTTTGTTGGTTGTCCTTCTGCGTTAGAAGTAACAGTTACGGTTTTTGTAAAAGCACCAACTCTGTCAGTAGCATATTTTACACCAATAACACCTTTAGCTCCTGGAGCAATTGGTTCTTTTGGAGTAGTTGGAACAGTACATCCGCAAGATCCTTGAGTGTTTGTAATGATTAATGGTTTTGTACCATTGTTAACAAAAACGAACTCACGTTTTCCATCAGCATTGTGAGCGATAGTTCCGTAATCAATAGTTTCTGTTTCAAAAAGCATTCCTGCTCCTTCAACTTTTGCAACTTTAGCAGCTTTAGCTTTTTTAGTTGTTTGCGCGTTAGTAGCCGTAATACCAGCTACAGCTAACATAGCGAATAAAATTATTTTTTTCATCTTTAAGGGTCTTTTTTTAAATGATAAACAAAGCTATGTAAAATTCTTAAACCACAACCTAAAAATATCTTAAAATATTTTAATTTTTGAAGCTTTCGATATGCCACTAAAAAATCATAAATTCGCTGTCTTAATTTTTCATTTTAAAATATAATAATTTGGCAGCTAAAGAGAAAGTGGTGAAAGAAACACCTTTAATGAAACAGTACAACGAGATCAAGGCTAAATATCCTGATGCATGTCTGCTTTTCAGAGTAGGAGATTTTTATGAAACCTTTGGAGAAGACGCCATTAGAGCTTCTAAAATTTTAGGTATAACATTAACTAAAAGAGGAGCGGGGTCTGATACAGAAACAGCGTTGGCTGGGTTTCCACATCATTCTGTAAATACTTATCTGCCAAAGTTGGTAAAAGCCGGACTTCGTGTTGCGATCTGCGATCAGCTGGAAGATCCGAAAATGACCAAAACAATCGTAAAAAGAGGGGTAACGGAGCTTGTAACGCCTGGGGTTTCTTTGAATGATGAGGTTTTGCAGTCAAAATCTAATAACTTCTTGGCATCTGTTTATTTTGCTAATAAAAATATCGGAATTTCATTTTTAGATGTCTCTACAGGAGAGTTCTTAACGGCTCAAGGAAATGCAGAATACATTGATAAATTATTGCAGAACTTTAATCCAAGTGAGGTTTTAGTTCCAAAGAACAACAAAAGTGATTTCAAAACTGCTTTTGGAGAAGATTTTCATAGTTTTTACTTAGAAGATTGGATTTACAAAGAAGATTATGCTTTAGAAACTTTGACAAAGCATTTCCAGACAAATTCTTTAAAAGGATTTGGGATTGAAGAGTTGAGAGAAGGAATTATAGCTTCTGGGGCAATTTTGTACTATTTGTCAGAGACACAGCATAATCGTGTCCAGCATATTACGGCAATTCAGCGTATCGCAGAAGATGCTTATGTTTGGATGGATCGTTTTACGATTCGAAACCTAGAATTGTATCACAGCTATAATCCAAATGCAGTAACACTTTTGGATGTGATTGATAAAACGCTTTCTCCAATGGGAGGGCGTTTGTTGAAACGTTGGTTGGCTTTACCTTTAAAAGATGCAAATAAAATAAAAGCGCGCCATGAAGTCGTGGCATATTTAAAATCAAATCCTGAAATTCTGCACAATATCCAATATCAAATTAAGCAGATTTCAGATTTAGAACGTTTGATTTCCAAAATTGCAGCAGGAAAAGTTTCGCCTCGTGAAATCGTGTATCTAAAGGAATCTTTAGATGCTATTATTCCAATTAAAACACTTGCGCTTGAAAGTCCTCAAGAAGCTGTAAAAGTAATTGGAGACAGCTTGCACGCTTGTGATCTGCTTCGCGAAAAAATTAAAACAACTTTAAATCAAGATGCTCCTGTTGCCATTTCAAAAGGAAACGCCATTGCAAGCGGAATAAACGAAGAATTGGACGAACTGCGAGCGATTTCAACTTCTGGAAAAGAATTTTTAGAAGGAATTGAAAAAAGAGAATCAGAAAGAACTGGAATTTCTTCGTTGAAAATTTCTTTTAATAATGTTTTTGGATATTATATTGAAGTTAGAAATACGCATAAGGATAAAGTTCCAGAAGAATGGATTCGTAAACAAACTTTGGTAAATGCTGAACGCTATATTACCGAAGAATTAAAAGAATACGAAACCAAAATTTTAGGAGCAGAAGAAAAAATCTATAAAATAGAAAGTGAACTTTTCGAGCAATTAGTTGCATGGATTGGAACTTATATCAAACCAGTGCAAATGAATGCGTATTTGGTTGCGCAATTAGATTGTTTGTGTTCGTTCACGCAAATGGCTGTCGAAAATCAATATGTACAGCCTGAAATCGATGATACATTTGAATTAGATATTAAAAATGGAAGACATCCAGTAATTGAAAAACAATTGCCTGTTGGAACTCCGTATATTGCAAACGATGTTTTCTTAGATAGAGAAGCACAGCAGATTATTATGATTACCGGACCTAATATGTCGGGTAAATCGGCGATTCTAAGGCAAACAGCTTTAATTGTGCTTTTGGCTCAAATGGGAAGTTTTGTTCCTGCTGATAGTGTTAGAATGGGAATTGTCGATAAGATTTTTACCAGAGTTGGAGCTTCTGACAATATCTCGATGGGTGAATCTACTTTTATGGTCGAAATGAACGAAACAGCTTCTATCTTGAATAATATTTCAGACAGAAGTTTGGTGTTGTTAGATGAGATTGGAAGAGGAACGAGTACCTATGACGGAATCTCGATTGCTTGGGCAATTGCTGAATTCTTGCACGAACATCCAGGAAGAGCTAAAACGCTTTTCGCAACGCATTATCATGAGTTGAATGAAATGACGGAATCGATGCCAAGAATCCAAAATTTCAATGTTGCAGTAAAAGAATTAAAAGATACCGTTCTTTTTGTTAGAAAGCTGGTAAAAGGAGGAAGTGCACATAGTTTCGGAATTCATGTAGCAAAAATGGCTGGGATGCCACAATTGGTTATTTCGAAAGCGCAGAAACTTTTAAAGAAATTAGAAAAGAATCATTCAAGTGATGCTTTAAACGGAATAAAATCAGCAAATGATGAAATGCAAATGAGTTTCTTTAATTTGGATGATCCTTTGTTGGAAGAGATAAAAGAAGAGATTTTGAATCTCGATATTAATGCAATTACGCCAGTAGAAGCGTTGATGAAACTGAATGAGATCAAAAGAATGCTGGTTAAAAAATAAAATATAAAAATTTTCAATTTTAAAGTTTAGGTTATCAGAATGTTATAAAATAAGTGGATTTTTTTTTAGAAAAACGCTTGTGTAATTGAATAAATGTCCTAAATTTGCACTCGCAATACGAAACAAATCAAGTGTTGCAGTTCTTAAACAGAATTTGAAAATGCGAAAATAGCTCAGTTGGTAGAGCGCGACCTTGCCAAGGTCGAGGTCGCGGGTTCGAGCCCCGTTTTTCGCTCAAAAACCATACAATGCTCGGATGGTGAAATTGGTAGACACGCTGG
>Ga0160502_100371_pt1 | contig 35384 bp, 37 predicted proteins | sample DIDnMG_14_FD_108237 | JGI IMG/M metagenome (GOLD analysis project Ga0160502, IMG submission 108237) | Enriched soil microbial communities from UW Madison campus, WI, USA - DID2933_E24_Xylan MG | ecosystem: Environmental > Terrestrial > Soil > Unclassified | place: USA: Madison, Wisconsin... | reverse complement strand
TTTTTACGTTTCTAAAATTTGGTGCAAAGGTACATTTTTTATTAATATTCAAAAGGATATGAAAAATTATTTTTAAACCTTGTTTTAAAGAATTGTTATTTTATGGCTTTTCATTTAATAATCGGACAGTTAAAAGCGTCTGAAATAACAAAAACAGCACAAATGTTAAAAAAAAACTCATTTTTTCAACATCGCTCTCTCCTGTTTTGATTTTTAAAATTGGCTGCAAAACTAAATAGGCTAATAACATTTGTGCAAAAGTTCCAAATAAAAATGTCATCCCGACAATTTCAAAATTCTTCTTTTTCACCAATAATAATATAAGGTATAATAAAGCCGAAATTCCGAAGAAGGATAAATACAATAATTCTAAGCTATAATGAAAACTTTGACTATTGATTCCGCCAACGAAAAAAATTGCTTTATGTAAAATGTAGGCTGTTAAAGATAGGCAAAATAAATAAAAAACGGATTTGTAATTTTTTGAAAGCATTTGAAATAATTTTGATGCAAAGATGCAATTTTTATCTCAAGCGGTTTTTATTTACAAACTACTTTGTTTTATTGATGTCATTAACCTGTCGGATTACATTATATAATGCAATACCGACACCGATTAATACAAAAATGGTATTATAATATACTTTAGGGCTTGGATGGTTTTCGTCTAGCCAAGTTCCGAAATAAGAGAATAAGAAAATAATAACCCCCATTTGAAAGGGGATATTAATAAATGCAAGCCATTTGTTTCTCCTATTATTATTCGGCTCCTTTTCCATCTTCTAACATTATTACCTGATTTGAATGTGCAAGCATCGTGCAAGTTGCTGTGAAATCTGCACCTGGTTCTATCGAAAGTTGCCCTACAGCAACTTCTCCGTGAATTTGAGCAGTCGATTTAATATTAAGGGTTTCAAGAACTTTTATTTTTCCGTGAAATTCTCCTTCTATGTCAGCATTATTACAAATAATTTCTCCTTTAATAACTCCTTTGGCCCCAATAACAATTTTGCCTTGCGAAGTAAAATTTCCAATTAATTCGCCGTCTAATCTAAAATCGGCTTTAGAGACGATGTCTCCTACTATTGATGTTCCTTCTACAATTCTATTCGTTTTTCCTAATTGTTCAGTTCCGTTTTTTTTTACTTTTTCAAACATGGCGGTTAAGGGGTTTTTGGGGTCAAGTATGCGTCTAAATTCTTTTTAATCTGAACAATTTTATAATTATCAGCTGATATAATTATTGCCTGATCTGGAATTTTATATTTTTTATCATCTCTGAAAACTCCAGCAATATCATTCGCATAAGCTTCAGATTTTAAACCATGAATAACTACAAAACTTTCTGTTTTATTGTATTTATCCAAAGATGTTGTCAATCTTTCGTAATTTTCAACTAACAAAAATACTCTGATTGCTTCTTCAATTCTTTTAACCGTTTTAGTATCGGTATTAGCAACACGATATAGTATTTTCCAATTTTTGTTGTCGACAGTTGTAAAATTAAGTCTCTCTAAAACCGGAACCTGTTTTTCGAGAATTTCTCTAGCATTTTTACCTTCTTCACTATTCGGGTAATTGTCTGCTACATTTTCAAGACCTTTTTTATAAGTCTCCAAACCATTTACTTTTCCTAAAGTATTGGCTTTTAATAATTCATATTTAGAAACAATATCTTCGCCAGAATATTGGTTAATTAAATTATCAATATTGGCTAAGACTTCATCAAAGTGTTCTTCTTCAAAAAGTTTAAACCACTTTTTATATTCTACGTCAGGATTAGAATTCGGATCGTCCGATTTATTATTTAAAATCTGAGCATATCTCGAAGTTGGATATTTTGTCGAAATTTCAGCTTTTATTGCTTCCGCTTTTTCTGGATTTGTAATTTGATAAATTTTATACAAATTATACATTGATGGCAAAACCAGTTTTTCTTCAGGATTATTATGCAGCAATTGTTCTAACTTATCACTAGCTAAATTATATTCCTTAAACTTCTCCTTATATATAAGTCCTAATTGGTAATATGCAAAATTGCGTTCTTTACCAATACTATCCATCGCAGCTTCTGAAGTTGGAAGCTGTTTAACATAATAAGCTACAGTATATTTTTCTGGTACAATGGTATCTTTCAATACATTAGCAACTTCTTTTGTATTTATGCTATCATTAACTGCATCACTAGCAGATTTTGTTCCTCCTAATCTCCAATTTCCACCTAGAGATCTACTACCCCACATTTTTTTAAACTGCAGTTTTCCGTAGGCAACCGTTGTTGGATTGTAGAAATAAAAAGTACTTGCGTTGTCATTATTGCTTCCTGGAGGCATTCCGATTCCATCAGACTCTGCAGGTTTTCCTAAAGATTGCGGATTAACAGCTCCATTTACAGGTCCTTGTGCTTGCGAATTTCGATCGATGTTTGCTAATCGTTCTTTTTCTTTTTCCTCAAACAGTTTTTTTTCTTCGTCTTTCTTTTTAAGCTCAGCAATGTAATTTTCGAAGAAAGATTTCTTTTCAGTCGGCGGCATATTGTAAACTGTAATAATACTATCATTACGTTTTGCAACTGCTTCGTATTTAATTACGTTATCTAGATTTTTTCTGTTTTTTTCTATAAAAGCATACTCTCTAGTTTTTGGATCTAATTTCGTCAAAGTACTATCATAATACTTCGCAGCCATTGTATAGTCGGTATTTTTGAAATACATATTTCCAATGTTACGATATGCCGATGCCATTAAATAAGGATCTTTGGATTTTCTTCCTAAAGATTTATTGTAAAATACTAAAGCATTTTCTTGATCTTTCTTTTTATCATAGTAAACTCCCATTTCATAAAAAAGAAAATCATAATAAGGACGGTTTTCACGATCTGTAACCAGCTTATTGAATGTTTTTAAAAAGATGGTATCGTTATCTTTTCCATAATCAAACATTTGTGCTTTTTTCGCGTAAGCGTGCATCATATATTTACGATCTGCTTTTCTATTTAAATCAATTACAGCGTCATAAAAATAGATTGCGCTATCTCGTTTTTCTTCAGCCTGATACATTTGGCCAAGAATAAAACGGTATCTAGCACGCTCTTCATTTTTTCTAGTAAACTGCTCTGCAATTCTAAGTCTAGAAACAGCACTGTCTTTTTCTTCCAAATTCAGAAAAGCTTCTGCAAGAAGAGCATTTGCATCGGCGTAAGTTTGTTTGTCTAAATCTGTATTTCTAAGTAAAAGTTTGATGTTTTTTAATGCGATGGCATCATTACCTAAGCGCATATTGGTTTTTTCGCGCCAGATTTTTGCAATGTAAATATTATTACTTTCTGGATATTTGTATAAAATATAATTGAACGCCTCAATTGCTGGGATAAAACGCTGATCATAATATCTCGCTTTTCCCAACATTAAGTAAGCTTCATCTATCTGAGTGTTTTTTTCTCTACCCCCAATATTCATCGAGTGCTTCTGAATCGCTTTGGTCGCTTTTGTCTCAGCTCTTTCAAAATCAGGGTTTTTAGCTTTTTCTCCTTCAGAAAAATTTTCGTCAAACTGCATTTTTTCTATTGGCAGCAATTTCCAAAAATTATCTTGATTATTAGCCTGAATAGAAAGCAAACCTTTATCTAAACTAATCCCTCCATTGTACAAAATATTATATTTAGTACCAACAGAGTGAGAAGTTCTAGACAAAAATGTATTTTTTTTGGTAGAACAAGCTATCAAAAAGAATAAAAAAATGAGAATAAAACTATATTTAAGAGTATTCTTTTTCAATAGAAAGAGTTTAAATCAGATAACTACTAAAAATTGTTTTTAGTATATTGACTTGTAAAAATACGCTTCTTTTTTAAATATTGAAATTTATACAGCAAAAAACAATTCTAGTTCTTGTAAGGTTTCTTTTGAAGTTTGAATATCTTTCACAACCTCACCTTTATTAAGAGCAACTATTCGGTCACAAACCTCTACTGTATGTTGCAAATCGTGGCTTGAAACTAAAACCGTTACATTTGGATCATCGGCTAATTCTTTAATGATTTTTTTCAATCGGCTAACCGTTGTTGGATCTAGATTTGCAAAAGGTTCATCTAAAATTACAACTTCAGGGTTTCCAATAAGTGTTGCTATGATTCCCACTTTTTTCTGGTTTCCTTTTGACAGGTCACGAAGGTATTTTTTGTTCTTTAAAATTTCTCCGTTAAAAAACTCTTCATATTTCGCCAATAACGCATCGATATCTGCTTTATTCTGATTACGCAAATCACCAATAAAATAAAAATATTCTTCAGGAGTTAAATATCCGATAAGAAAATTTTCATCTAAAAAAGATCCCGTAAAAGATTTCCAGTTTTCACTTGTATTTACCTGAATATCATGGCTTTTTATATATCCTGTTGAAGGTTGGATAAGGTCTAAAAGCAAACTGAAAAAAGTTGTTTTTCCTGCTCCATTATTTCCAACCAATCCGAAACTTTGCCCTTTTGGAATTTCAAGATTGCTGATATTTAAAACAGTTGTTCCGTTATATGTTTTTGAAAGTTGACTTACTTGTATCATGGTAATTGTAAATTTTAGATTGTTGATTTTAGATTAATTATCTAATTGACTCATTTTCTAATTAATTCTTTTGTTTGTATGCGCTAATCGTACTGTATTTCTCAATTTTGTATCTTTTTTCGATTAGAGAAAATACTTTTTCTTTGAAGATAAAACCTAAAATTCCAGCTCCAGCTACTAAGCTTAACGCCAAGGTTTTATCTGCAAAATGTAGTCCAAGCCAATACAATAATAATGGCAGAAATATTTTTGGTAAAGACAAAAGCATTGAATTAACGTTAAAAGCTTTTTTATCTCCAAAAGCTCCGCCGGCGTTACTCAAATCAATTGGAGTTTTTGTAAAAGCTCCGCCTAAAAGTACCAAATGAGAATTGACTCCGATATTATAAATCGCACCAACTACAATAGTTAAATAAACTTCCCATCCATAAAAAAGATAAAACGATGCCAGAATGGTAGAAATAAAAGTAACAATTACAATAAGCCACCATTTCGCAGTAATGTAACCTCGATACGGAATATTCTGTGTCATCATTAATTGATAATACGAACTATCCCAGCTTGGTACAAATTGTCCAAAAACAAAAAGAAATCCACCCGAGACAAATATTCCAGCAAAAATGTGCATTGCCGGAGGTTGATGCGGGTTGGCGAAAAAAATCAATCCATAAAATAAAAAGATCACACTCATTACAATAGTTGTCTTAGACCTTTTATTTCTTTTGATAAGTTTAATATCATTTTTAAGGAATGTTCCCAAAGTTCCAAATTGGTTCAGCCAAGTTAAATTCTCTGTTGATGCAACATCGTGTTTTACAGAAAGACCTGCATCTAAGTATAAATTCTTTTCAAAGTATTTGAAAGTAAAAGCATAAAGCCCAATTAATACTAAAATCGGAATTAAAAATACTCCATCGATATCATAAAAGTTCTGAAAAAATGGCGTTGTAAATGTCGTGATATCAAATAACTTATAATATTGCGCGCCTCCAAAAACGACAATCAATATTACAAATACAGCAAACAATTTGTCAATATTGCTCAAGATAATATTCAGGAAATTATTGATGTATATCATAGCCATTATTCCTAAATGCCAAAAAATAATTTCGACAACATCGTAACCATTTAAAATTAGTACAACCGAAAATGGAATAAAAAATAAAGCGTGCACCCAGTTAAAAAAAGACAAAGCTGTTTTGCCTAAAGAAAAATGCACAATTGTTGGCTTCTTAAAAGGAAGAACCAATAATGGTTTAATATTTAAAACAGGAATTGATTGTAGCAACAATCGAATTATTAAATCTAAAAGGAAATAATAAATTAGAAATTTGTTGACTGTTACTAATGGCTCCAATTTCATCTCCTTAAGGACATAAAATGCTCCAACTCCCATACCAATAAAAATTAGGGAAAAATAGATCATTAAAAAACCTATTAAAATTTTCATTGCCAGGTTTTTACCGAAAGATGCCGATCTACTGAAAGCCTTCCATTCGAGGTAAAGAAACTTCTTAATCATTGTTTTTGGTTTTAGTATTTTTGTAGTAAGAGATCAAATGTAGGAAAACGTTACAAAAAAAGTTAAAAAAAATAATTTAGTGGCAATCTTTTAATAGTGGTTTGCTACTTTTGCATAAAAATTCTATCATGCCTTCATTCTTAAAACTAATAATTAAAGAGGTTAAACGTGAAACTGCAAATGCTGTTTCTGTACTTTTTAATGTTCCCGAAGAACTAAAACCTGACTATAAATTTATTGCAGGTCAATATATAAATTTAAAACTAACTCTTGATAATCAAGAAATTAGACGTGCTTATTCTATTTGCTCTGCACCAGACAGCGGCGAATTACGAATTGCTGTAAAAGCAGTAAAAAATGGTCTTTTTTCTCAGTTTGCCAACACAACTTTAAAAGCAGGTGATGTTCTAGAAGTTGGTCAGCCAGAAGGAAAATTTACTTTTGAACCAGACGCTGAAAGACAAAAAAACTATGCTGCTTTTGTTGCAGGAAGCGGAATTACTCCTGTTCTTTCAATCATAAAATCGGTTTTAAAAAATGAGCCAAAAAGTTCATTTGTATTAGTTTACGGAAATAAAACTCCTGAAGAAACAATCTTTTTTCAAGAACTTCACGATTTACAACTACAATACGTAGGCAGATTTTTTGTGCACTACGTGTACAGTCAGGCAAAAGCTGAAAATGCTTTATTTGGAAGAATTGAAAAATCTTCTGTGAATTTTGTTTTAAACAACAAACACAAAGAACTTCAATTTGATAAGTTTTTCCTTTGCGGACCAGAAGACATGATCAATACTGTTTCAAATGTTTTGAAAGAGAAAAATGTAAAAGAGTCTGCTATTAAATTTGAGCTATTTACGTCTTCTTCTGAAGAGCATGCAATTCAAGGTTCTCAAGAAGGACATACAAAAATTACTGTTTTAGTAGATGATGAAGAAACTACTTTTGAAATGTCTAAAAAACAAACGATTCTTGATGCAGCTCTAAAACAAGGTGTTGACGCTCCATATTCTTGTCAAGGCGGAATCTGTAGCAGCTGTTTAGGACGTGTGACAAAAGGAAGTGCAGAAATGACGAAAAATTCTATTTTAACAGACAGCGAAATTGCCGAAGGTTTAATTTTAACTTGTCAAGCGCATCCAACTTCAGAAACTATTTATGTTGATTACGACGACGTATAGTATTTGAAAATTTCAAAATATAAAAATCCAAATTCCAAACTAAACCGGAATTTGGATTTTTTTTATAACTCATTGTTATTTTTAAATTTGTCAACTTGGAATTTTTAATATTTAGTATTTAATAATATGAAATCTGTACGAGAAATTTTTAGAAACAAAGAATATCTTCTGGACGAACCTGAAGTTATGAAGCTGATTGATTACTGTGAAGAACTTCAGGATGAAATTGTTGAATTTAAATTTCAAAAAACCGACAATAAAGAACTTGCTTTGCTCGACATGATCAAAGAAGTTATAAAAGGATGTGATGCTATTGAAAGAGAACAAATGGAGCATGACCGCTACGGTTATGACGCGCCAAATTATCAGGAAACCATTGCAAATCTAAAAAGTTATATCTACCGTCGTTGTCGCGATGAGAAGATTTGGCTCTGATTGAAATAAAATCAAAATTTTATTAAAATATTGCCAAATTTTCATTAAATTAGGGGTATAATTATGGCAATCTCAATCTCACTAGTTTGAGAATTTGTAGAGCTAAAACCAATTTGTCAAACATTTAAACATTAAATATCATGACAGCTCACGTTCAACACTTTCATTTATATCTATTTATTATGCTATTTGTAACTGCTTCGCTATGCGTTCTGGCAGTTATTATAAAAATGAAAAACAAAAAAGGTCCAAAGATGCTTGAAAGAGAAAAATACAATTCAACGTTGACCGAAAAAATGGTAGAAGTTAAAAAGACCGATTCGAATATTTTTAATATCTGGCCTTATGTAAGCAAACTTAAATCGGCTAAAGTTTTATCTAAGAAAATAAAAGATCATGACTTAATTTATAAAATTTACAGAGATTCATCTGATAAATTTGAACACATTCTATTGTCAACCGAAGACAAAAACAACTTTGTCAGCATTATAGTAAACAAAAAAAGAAAAAAAACTATCGGATATTCTTTCCTCGATTCTAATGAAAGATATGATCTAAATAAAAATATTGCTTAAAAGTTATTTTATAACTAAATGCCCCAGCGGGGTAAAATATTTATAGCAAATCAAAAAAGCTCCAGCGGAGCGACATTATAATAAAAAATGTCGCTCCGCTGGAGCTTTAATATTGTAGACGTGATTCTTTTGTATAAATATTTCGCTTCTCCGAAGCTTATAACAAAAAAACGCTATTTTTTAATCTTTTATGAAAGCTGCTCTACAACTTTCTCAACAACCTGTTGTGGTAAAATCGTTCTCATCGCATCATCATAACCTTCAACTATTTTATTTCCGTAAACCGAAGTCGGTAATTTTGGATATTGATTTCGGTCTGAAGTCAGAGCGTTTTCTAAACTTTGATTGAATGGCAAAAATCCAGCGTATGGATGGGTTGCGCCCCAAAGCGTAACAACTTTTACTCCCAGCATTGCTGCAATATGAGCATTTCCAGAATCCATAGAAAGCATTACGTCTAGATTGCTTATCAATTTTAATTCTTGCTGAAATTTAATTTTTCCAGCAACATTTATTACATTTTTAAAAGGTTCTGAAAGCGAATTTAAAATATCAATTTCTTTCTTTCCGCCACCAAAAAGCAAAATAGTTTGATCTTTATTTTCGGCCAATTTTTCAATTACCTCTTTCATTAAATCCAAAGGATAAACTTTTGAATCGTATTGGGCAAAAGGCGCAATTCCAATTAATTTTTGATAACTCTCTCCAATTAATTCGGTAATTTCTGCACTTAAAATCGCTTTTTTAGGAAATTCAGGATGAGATAAATCTACAGGAAAACCAAGTTCTTCAAATACTTTTGCGTGTCTTTCAAACATTGTTGGCAATTGTTTGAAAATCTTATTTTCAGCACGAGTTAGTTCTTTTTTTCCTTCTCTTCCTTTATCAACTGTTGCTCTTTTTTTTCCGCTTAAAGCGAAAAGTAAACTCACAACCTTAGATCTCAAAACGTTATGAAGATCTGCAAAGGCATCTATTTTCAGTTTTTTTACATCTTGAAATAAACGTACAAGTCCAAGAAATCCTTTGTGTCTTTCTTTTTCATCAAAAGCAAAAAATTCCAAATTCGAAATTCCTTCAAAGAAAGGTTTAAAAAATGGACGAGAAATAACGGTCAGTTTTACCGTTGGATATTGTTTTACAAAAGCGCGTAAAACAGGAACCGTCATGGCGACATCTCCCATTGCGGATAGTCTCATGACGGCTATATGCTTAATTTTGCTAGACAAGTCTGCCAAATTATTTATTTTTTATTTTGATATAAAACAGGATTCAATTCATCATCGTTGTACATTTTCATTTGTTTGTACACTTTCATGAATTTATCACCATTTTCAATATCTGTCAATAATTCTTCAATTGCTGTAGATAAATCTGTTCTTTGCTCTAAAAGTATATTTAATTTTTCCTGACATTTATCTCTGTGCTCTTGAGAAGCCTCTGCACGAGTAGCTTCTTCATGCATGTGATAAATTTTTAAAGCCAAAATTGACAATCTGTCAAAAGCCCAAGCTGGACTTTCAGAATTAATTTTTGCTCCATCTTTTACTTTTACACTACTGTATTTTTGTAAAAAGTAACTATCAATATATTCCACCATATCAGTACGTTCCTGATTTGATGCGTCAATTCTTCTTTTTAAAGTCAGTGCCGCTACTGGATCAATCTGCGGATCACGAATAATATCTTCAAAATGCCATTGAACGGTGTCAATCCAATTTTTTAGATATAACAAATGCTCGAACTTATCTTTTGGATAAGGATTATTAATCGGCTGATCTACATTATCAAACTGATGATAATCTTTGATGCTCTGCTCGAAAACAGAATAAGCTAATTTTGAAAACATGTTTTTTATTTTTTATGAAACAAAGATACTTTTTATACTTTTATAGTTTGAAAAAAAACATTAATTTTTCAATTATTCTTAAAATACAATTGATCTTCTAAAAAAATCTTATGAAAATCCACTATATATCCGAGAACAACAGTGTATTAAATCATTTTTTGGGTCAAATCCGAAATGTAAATGTTCAGAACGACAGTATGCGTTTCCGTAGAAATATTGAACGCATTGGCGAAATTATGGCTTATGAATTAAGTAAAATTTTGCCTTATAAAGAAGTTGAAATCCAGACACCGCTTGGAATCAAAAAAACAACAGAAATCGAAACCGATTTGGTTTTATGTCCAATTCTAAGAGCTGGATTGCCACTTCATAACGGATTTTTAAATTATTTCGATCATGCCGAAAATAGTTTTGTTTCTGCCTGTAGGCACCATCCTAATAATGATGATGAGTTTGAAATCTTAGTTGAGTATCAGGCAATTTCAAACTTAAACAATAAAACAGTTTTACTCCTAGATCCAATGCTAGCTACCGGACAATCTATTGTAGCTGTTCATAAAAGATTAATTGAGAATGCTTCTCCCACAGAATTTCATATTGTAGTCGTTATTGCTGCTCCTGAAGGAATTGCTCATCTAGAAAAAAATCTTCCTGAAAATTGTCACTTATGGGTTGCGTCTTTGGATGAAAAACTAAATGAGAAAAACTACATTGTTCCAGGACTTGGTGACGCTGGTGATCTTGCTTACGGAAGTAAACTATAACTGAGAGAAAAACAGAATTAAACTACAGACTATCAAGGTATAATAAACAATTTCGTTGTTTAGTTTTTGCTGCATATATTCAACATGGCTTGTTGCCATAACTGTTAAAGGCGCAATACTGAACAATAACAAATCGTTGCTTTTATCTGGCGAAACGATGTAAACAAAAGCTGCAATAAAAAAGCAGGCCACAATTTTCTTGTACGAAGAATGTACTATTTGTGGTCTGTTTGATAATGTCATTAACATTGAAGTAACAAAAAACAAAGCTACAGCGGTGTATATTGAAAGCGCTGCATTTTCATAATTGTTCTTAAAGTAATCTATTTTAAAATCGACTACAGCTCTTTCCTGAAAAAAAGCTATGGCATCAATTTTTAAAATTAGAGATGTCATATAAAACAAAATTGCCACTGCTAAAAGTGCAATAAATGGCAAAACCCAGTTTCTATAATCTCTCGAAACGTGAAAAATAATGGATATAAAAACCAATATTAAGAACAGCACGCTCCAAAATTGAAATAAAGAAGCTACAAAAATCCAAAATGAAGCATCAAATATTTTTTCTTTTGATGATTTAAGAGATTGTAGCGAAATTAATCTTCGAAGAGCCAATAAAATAAAGAAATTGGCATAAATAACATTTGTGTTGTTAAATATAGTTGGGAAAAATAAAACAAATAATAAGTAGAAAAGTATCGCGTAACCATTGTCTTTACTGAGTCCGTTCTTTTTTACAATAAAATTAATCATAAAAAAAGAAGCCAAAATAAAGCATAATAAACTCACTTTTTGGAACGCCAAAAAATAAGAACTAACCCAAGCTGGGTCTTTAATTTGGAACATAAAAAAGAAAACCAGTATCAAAATTACAACCAACGAATAATTTAATGGCGTAGATTTTTTAAAAACACTTGTTATCATAAGGATATTTTATACTTTTGTGATTGTAAAGATACTACTTGTTTAAAAGGAAAAACCTAACAAGTTGAAAAAAGATTTGGTTCGCCGAATTTTATCTTCAAGGCATTACACAACAATAAATAACATATAATTTTTAAAATTATGACAGCTTTTTTCGAAGGAATTCAATACCTATTCGTTAACATTTTGTTTGCTCCTCTTGACTTTTTACGTCTTTTGGAATTAATTACATGGTTTGGTGCAAACACTATTAACTGGATTTTCATGATCATCTGTGCATGCGCAATCGTTTATTGGATTAAACAATTACGTATTTTTGATGACGCTGGAACAGAAAACCAAGATACAACAGCTCATTCATTTTTAAAATAAAAACCAAACCCTTAATTAAAAGGGTTGGTCAAATTTATTTTTTAAATTAAATCAAAGCCGATATCTTTTCTAAAATACATCTTATCAAAGCTTAGTTTATCTATGTTTTGGTAAGATTTTTTTATGGCCTCTTGGAAATTATCTCCATAAGAAGTTACAGCAATTACACGTCCTCCATTAGTAACGACATTTCCGTTATCTAATTTTGTTCCTGCATGAAAAACTATAGAATCTGTAACATTTTCTAATCCCGAAATTACTTTTCCTTTTTCGAAATCTTCCGGATATCCACCAGAAACCACCATAACAGTTGTAGCGCTTCTTGGATCAATTTCTAAATTGAAATCTCCTAATTTCTGATCTGCAACAGACAAGAACAATTCTACTAAATCTGATTTCAATCTAGGAACCACAACTTCAGTTTCAGGATCTCCCATTCTTACGTTGTACTCAATAACGATTGGTTCATTTTTAACATTGATCAAACCAATGAAAACAAATCCTTTATATTCAATTCCATCTTTTTGAAAACCTTCGATTGTTGGTTTTACAATACGAGTTTCAATTTTTTCCATTAAAACTGAATCTACGTAAGGAACTGGAGAAACTGCTCCCATTCCGCCTGTGTTTAAACCTGTATCTCCTTCTCCAATTCTTTTGTAATCTTTTGCCGTTGGAAGAATTTTATAGTTTTTTCCATCCGTTAAAACGAAACAGCTTAATTCGATTCCATCCAAAAATTCTTCAATAACAACTTTTGAACTCGCTGTTCCAAATTTGGCATGAACCAACATATTTCTTAATTCAGTTTTAGCTTCTTCAAGATCTTGAATAATCAAAACTCCTTTTCCAGCCGCCAATCCGTCTGCTTTTAAAACGTAAGGTGGCTGTAAAGTTTCCAGAAATTTACAGCCTTCTTCAACCGTTTCGGCAGTAAAACTGTCGTAAGCTGCAGTTGGAATGTTATGTTTCATCAAGAATTCTTTTGCAAATTCTTTACTTCCTTCTAATTGTGCTCCAACTTTTGATGGTCCAATAACCGGAATATGTTTTAAACTTTCGTCGTTTTTAAAATAATCGTACACACCTTTTACTAAAGGATCTTCAGGTCCTACGACTACTAAACTTATATTTTCTTTTAGCACTAATGCTTTTACTGCTTCAAAATCGGTTGCAGAAATTGCAACGTTTTCAGCAATTGCAGCAGTTCCCGCATTTCCAGGTACTACAAAAAGTTTTTCGCAAAGTGGACTCTGAACCATTTTCCACGCAAATGCATGCTCTCTTCCGCCTGATCCCAATAATAAAATTGTCATGTGTTGTTGTATTTTAGTTGTGGTGCAAAAATAATTGCTTTTGAACTTAAAAAATAATTTAATCTTAAAAAGTTGCTCATTCTTCCATGTTAGTAACTGGATAATATTACTTTTGACGAAAAATTAGTCCCAAATGATTTCTCTATTTGACATTACGCTTCGTTTAAATGGTTTTCCTATAAAGGAAGCTAAAGCCGAATTGCAAAAAATTGTCAATTTATCTGAACAAGAATATGTTCTTTTTCTTGAAAAGAAGAAAAAAGAAATTGTCAGTTTTCATTTGGAAAATAATCCTTTTTATAGCCAATTAGCTGGAAATTCAACTGCTAAAAGTTGGGAAGAACTTCCAATTTTAAATAAGCAAAATTTGCAAAAACCTCTGGAAGAAAGACTTTCAAAAGGTTATTCTAAAAAAACGGTTTACCTCAACAAAACATCTGGATCTAGCGGAACTCCTTTTGTTTTTGCAAAAGACAAGTATTCGCACGCTTTAACTTGGGCTTCCAACATTATGCGTTTTGGCTGGTTTGGAATTGATTTTAACCATTCGTATCAGGCACGTTTTTATGGAATTCCAATGGATTTTATTGGATATCAAAAAGAGCGCTTTAAGGATTTTTTGAGCGGACGTTTTCGTTTTCCTGTTTTTGATTTATCTGATGCTATTTTAGAGAAATTCCTAAAAAAATTCAGAGCCAAAAAATTCGATTATATTAATGGTTATACCAGTTCTATTGTATTATTTTCCAAATATTTAGAAAATAAAAATATTGTTTTAAAAGACATTTGTCCAACTTTAAAAGCTTGTTTTGTCACTTCCGAAATGCTTTTTGAATCGGATAAAAAACTTTTAGAAAAACAATTCGGAATTCCGATTATCAATGAATATGGCGCTTCTGAATTAGATTTAATTGCTTTTGAAAATCCTAAAGGCGAATGGCAGGTAAATGCTGAAACTCTTTTTGTGGAAATTTTAGATGAAAACAATAATCCTGTTCCACATGGAACGGAAGGAAAAATTGTGATTACATCTTTGTTCAATAAAGCAAATCCTTTCATTCGATATGAAATTGGCGATATTGGAATTTTGGATGAAAAAAGTACACCTCAAAAACCAATTCTTAAAAAATTAATTGGAAGAACCAATGATGTTGCTGTTTTGCCAAGTGGTAAAAAATCTCCAGGTTTGACATTTTATTATGTAACCAAAAGCATCATTGAAGATGATGGAAACGTGAAAGAATTCATTATCAAACAAACTAAATTAAACACTTTTGAAATTGAATATGTTTCTGAAAATGAATTAGTTTCAGAACAAATTGAGAAAATAAAAGAAGCAATTGATTTGTATCTCGAGCCAAATCTAATCTTCACTTTCACCAGAAAAACTGTTTTAGAAAGAACCAATCGTGGGAAACTAAAACAATTTAAATCTTATTTATAAAAAATAAATAAAATCTTACATTTGTTTTCTAATTAAAAACTTATGGAAGATCAATCTCTTCTTTCTGAAGAAACAATTTCAAATAAAATATATTTTATCCGCGGTCAAAAAGTGATGCTTGATCGGGATTTGGCTTCGCTTTATGAAATAGAAAGCAGAGTTCTAAATCAAGCTGTAAAAAGAAATCTAACTCGATTTCCAATAGATTTTATGTTTCAACTTACTGAAATTGAGCATAATTCTTTAAGATCACAATTTGTGATCTTAAAGAAAGGGCGAGGAGAACATCAAAAATATTTGCCTTTTGCTTTCACAGAGCACGGCGTTTTAATGTTATCAAGCGTTCTAAAAAGCGACAAAGCAATTCAAACTAATATTCAAATTATGAGGATTTTCACTAAAGTGAGACAAATGCTTTTGGATACAACAGAAATTAAAGTTGATATTCTTCAGATTCAGAAGAAGTTAGAAAATCACGATAAAAATATTGAATTGGTATTTTCTTATTTAGATGAATTAACTGAGAAAAAAGAAAATGAATCTGAAAGAGTAAAGATTGGCTATAAAAAATAATTCTTTAAGATCACAAATTGTGACCTTAGAAACTTGATGTCACAATTTGCGACCTCAAGTTTGTCATTTATATTACGGTTTGAAAAAATTGGAAGTCACAAATTGTGACCTCCAATTCTAAACTAAAATCTTTAAGGTCGCAAATTGCGACCTTAGAACTCGAAACGTATTATTTAAAAAAATTGGAGGTCGCAAATTGCGACCTCCAATTCTAAGCGAAATTCTTCAAGGTCACAATTTGTGACCTTGAAACTTGAAGTCGCTATTTGCGACTTCAAGTTGAATTTTAAATCTTCTTTATATATTTTGATTTGATTATCAATTGAGTAAACAAAAACCTTATCATCAATAAAATAGAAAACACAAAATTATATCTGTGGAATTCTCTGTAAACTCCAAAATTATGTTTGATCAATTTAAATTTTGAAGAGGAAACAGAATCTTTTCTAATTCTGTAAAAAGCTAAAGATTCTGGAACTGGTTTTGCTATTTTAATTTGTTTTAAAATTGTAAGCCATATTCTCCAATCTTGTCTTTTTTGCGACGTCTCCAAGATAATTTTCCCAAAATAATCTGCATCATAAATGGCTGTCAAATTGCCTACATAATTGCAGAAAAACAATTGTTTAAAAGTTAACGGATTTGGTGATTCTACTTTTCTATTCAAATCATTTCCGTCCTCATCAATAGAATCGTAAAAACTAAAAGTAAAGTGCAAATTATTTGCTTTTAAAAACTGAATTTGCTTTTCTAATTTCTCAGGAAACCATAAATCATCAGCGTCTAAATAAGCGATATATTTTCCTGTGGCTTTTTCTAAAGCGGCGTTTCTGGCAAAACCATTTCCGCGATTTTCTGGTAATTTGAAAAGCTTTATTCGGCTGTCTTTTTTAACAAATTCCTCAATTATAGCAACCGTATTATCTGTAGAAGCATCATCAACCAAAATCATTTCCCAATTTGTATAGGTTTGATTTTGAGCAGATTCTATTGTTAATCTAATGAACTTTTCAGTATTAAATGTTGGTGTTAAAATAGATACTAAATCGTTCATTAGAATTTATTTATTTTCTTAAAAAGTGGAATTTTTATTTAATATAGCTTGAAAAGTCTTTGTGTTCTTCTTTCGAAAGTTCCTCTGGAGATAGCGATCTGAAATAATCATAAGTAATTTTCATTCCTTCTGCACGGCTCATTTTTGCTTCCCAACCTAACAATTCTTTTGCTTTTGTTGTATCTGGCTGACGCTGCAATGGATCGTTTATTGGTAAAGGATGGTAAACCACTTTCTGATTTGTTCCTGTCAATTTTATAATTTCTTCCGCAAAATCTTTGATCGTGATTTCGTCTGGATTTCCAATGTTAACTGGATACACATAATCAGAATGCAGTAATCTGAAAATACCTTCAACTTGGTCATCAACATAACAGAAAGAACGCGTTTGCATTCCGTCTCCAAAAATTGTTAGATCTTCTCCACGTAATGCCTGACCAATAAATGCTGGAATTACACGTCCGTCGTTTAATCGCATTCTTGGACCATAAGTATTAAAAATACGTACAATTCTAGTTTCTACTCCATGAAAAGTATGGTACGCCATTGTGATAGATTCCTGAAAACGTTTTGCTTCATCATAAACTCCACGCGGACCAATTGTATTTACGTTTCCGTAATATTCTTCAGTCTGAGGATGAACTAATGGATCTCCATAAACTTCTGAAGTCGAAGCAATCAAAATTCTAGCTTTTTTAACTCGAGCTAATCCTAATAAATTATGCGTTCCTAAAGATCCTACTTTTAAAGTCTGAATTGGAATTTTTAAATAATCGATCGGACTTGCCGGTGAAGCAAAATGCAGTATATAATCTAAATCACCAGGAACGTGAACAAACTTGGTAATATCATGGTGATAAAACTCAAAATTTTCCAGTTTGAATAAATGCTCAATATTTTTAAGATCTCCCGTGATTAGATTATCCATTCCAATTACAAAATAACCTTCTTTTATAAATCTGTCACATAAATGCGATCCTAAAAAACCTGCCGCTCCAGTAATAAGTATTCTTTTCATGTTAATTTAATTGTGTTTTGTAAATACTTTCGAGATCATTTATTTTTTGATAAATATTATGATTCTTTTCAAAAGTCTCCTTGGCATTTTTTGAGAATTCTAGATATTTATTTTCATTTTGAAGTAATTCAATTATTTTTTGACTGAATTCTTCTGTATTGTTTTCTTTAATACAGTAACCGTTAAATCCATTTATAATTAGATCTCGATTGCCGTCACAATCAGAAACTACACCAGGGATTGATAATGCTAAACTTTCAATCACAGAATAAGGCAATCCCTCATATCGTGCAGTAGAAAGATATAGTTTTGATTTACTTATAATATTTAAAACATCTTCTCTTGAAGTCCAACTCAATAATGTTACTTTATTTTTTAAACCTAGTTTATCTATTAGATCTTCAACTTGTTTAATATGATCTGCATGATGTCCTAAACCTAAAATTACCAAATGTACATCTACTGATTTATTGAGTTCATATAAAACTTCAATTAATTCTTCTATATTTTTTTGATAACAAGGTCTTCCTACCGTACAAAGATATTGGTCTGGCCATGTTTTAGGTATTGATAAATCAAAAATCTTTTCAATTGGTTCTATAGCATTATTAAAAAGATTGGTTTTTGATTTTGGAAAACCAACTTCATTTATCGCTCTATTTAGCTCAGATTGAGAAGAGGCTAATAAAATTGTTTTCCCTTTTGAAAGCAGTTTTTCAATTATTAAAAAAAATACTTTTTTAATTTTACTCTCCGCACTCAAAAAAGAAAACGCTTGTGGTGTATGCAAAACTTTTGTTCCTGTTAAAAAACCCACTATTCTCCCTGTAACACCTCCCTTTGTACTATGTGAATGTATCAAATCTGGTTTTTCTTTACGAATGATTTTCCAGGTCTTTAAAATTGCCTGAAAATCACTTTTAAAAGATATTTCTCTGTAAATTGGAAGCTTATAATCTACAATTGGTTTAGCATCTTTATCTACAAATCCATTTATAGTGTCCGAATCCCCATGAATTACAATATTCTCAAAAGTCTTGGTATCCAAATTGTGAAGTATCTGCCTCAAAGAGACATCAACTCCTCCAACTGAATGTAGAATATGAGCAATTTTAATTTTCTTCATTTATTTTATTATGGGCCAAAATTAGTATAAATATACCAAACAAATAACATCCGAATTGTCTATAAAATATATTTTCTACTATAAAAAAAAGTAAGAACGAAACTACTGTCGCTACTTTGAAAAAATCAGATTTAGATTCAGATATTAATTTTACAAAGAAAGCAACAAACAATAAAAAAGTTGTAATTCCTCCAATCAAATAGAAATCAATAAACTGGTTATGCGAATTAAATTTCTCTGATAAAAAATATTCTCGTTTTGATTCATTTTCAATCTTTGAGGAATAACAATTTAAAAAAAGTTCTCCTATTCTTTGATAACCTTCAAATCCAATTAAAATTTTAAAATCACTTTCTTTTGTCATTTGATAGGCACAATCCCAAATCACGATTCTTGGTTCATAATCTGATGCTGTCTTCAAAGACTCTGAAAAATTGCTTTTTATAAAAAAACGCTCAGATATATTTTTATTAGTAAAAATTAAAAGCACAAATCCAATGGCTAAACTTATTAAAATCAGAGACTTTTTCAATTTACTAATTTTAAAATAAAACATTAGATAAACTGCTGCTAATATGAATATTGTTATAATGGAAATTCTTGCCGAAATTAAAACTATAAACAGAAATAATATTAATCCATTAATAATCCATATCTTTTTTAAAGAAGGATCTGAAATTGCTTTTTCAATAGCCAGAAAAATTCCCAAAACAGCAATAAATCCAATATAGGGGCGCTCCAATAACAACAATTGGTTAACCTCAGCTGTATTTGAAAAAGGGAGATTTTTGTTTTTAAAATAATACAAAGCAATTAAAAAAAGTGAGCTTACAACGACAAGAGTTATTGCACATAAAATAACTGTCTTTAATTTATCTGTAGATTTAATTTTCTGAAAAACAATTGAAAGCCAAAAGATTAGTAATAATCCTTTATAAACTTTCAAATCATAAGTTATTGTTCCGAAGAGAAGCGACTTAAAACTTAAAAAAATTAATATTGCTAATAAAAAATTGCTAGAAGAAAACCTGAATTTTGGTTTTTGGATTGATCTAAAATCAATAATTGTCCATAAAGATAAAATCGCTAAAATAATATTAGGAATCGCTTTTGAAAAAAAAAGCGACAATATTAAACCATAAGCAAGGCATTCTAAACCGTTCTTTTTTAATGTATTAAGCATTTTTCTTCATTTTTTTAATCGCTAAAATTATATTATATGGCAAAATAAGGAGTATATAATTTCTAAAAAGACCATAGATTGGATACCATCCGAAATAAAAATTGTCTTTTATGATTTGAATTCTGCTTTTTACCTGCTGCTGTCTTTTTTGCAAAGAAATCCCTTTTTTATTAATTTCAATTTGGGTCAAGTACTCTTTTATATTTGCCATTTTATACTTTTTTAGAATAGCAAAAAAGAAAGCATAATCTTCAGCAGATTTATAATGAGTAGGATAATATCCAATTGTTTCAATTATTGACGTGCAAAACATTACAGCTGGATGTATGAGCATCGAATTGAAGTACATTTTTTTTTCTATTTCTTCATGATGTAATGGAAGATTAATTGCATATAAAAATTTGTCATCGCAATCAACAGCCAATACATTTGAACCAACAATTTTAATTTCTGGATTTTCTTTTAAAAATTGGTATTGAATCTTAAATCTTTTTCCTAAACAAATATCTCCACAATCTAATCTTGCAGTATATTCATATTTTTTAGCTTGAGCTATTTCTAACCCTTGGTTTAAAGCTGATTCTATTCCTCCATTTTTTTCTAAAATCCTAAAAAAGACTTTTCCCTTTGCTTTAAAACTTTCATAAACTAAATCTTCATTTAGTTTAATTGCACTTCCATCATCAACAATTAGCACATCTGATTCTTCATCAGGATCTATTGACCTTAAAGACTTTAACAATCCTTCTATATTATTATAATATGGAATTAAAACAAGAATTTTATTCATCTTTAAATTTTAATGGTTTGTATCTCATTCTTATCAAAATAACCAAACTTAACCAAACACCATACATTCTGAAAGTATCTATTTGCAACCAGTTTACATATAGCCCTGAAAGAGATATCAAAATGATTATTAATAAAATTTTATCCTCATCTTTGGCTGTTTTCATTAATTTTCTAACCTCAACCAAAGAGAAAAAAATAAGCATTAAAAATAAACCAAAACCAATTAATCCTGTCTCTGCGAGCAATCTGGTGTAAATATTATAACCTGGCGGAAATGATTTCTCGTTTTTATTTTTATAAAGTAATTCAAATTCATAATTATTTCTTGTTGCCCAGCTCGGATAATGTGTTCGAACATGATACCCTTGTTGTCCAAATCCAACACCAACAATTGGATTTTCACTAAAAACTTGTAAAGCAGCATACTGCATTCCAAACCGAGATTGATTGGATACGTTTTTAGTTAGATTTTTTCTAAAATCCAGCGAATCTATCTTATCTCCTATGGCGTTAACAATTTTAGTTCCATTCAAAAGAAGCAAAAAACTAAATACAATAGTAAACGCAAGGAATGATTTTAAAAGATAAGATTTAAAACGCGGATCTCGATATAAGAAAAAACAAAATATACATACTTGAAAAAGAACAACTATAAGCCCTGTTCGTGATCCTGAAAAATAAGTCAGAAATAAAACAGCAAAAGCTGGCAAAAATTTTACAAAGCCTTTTTCAGTAAGTATATAACTAAACATCCAACCAGAAATAGTAATAAGGTAAATAGCTAAAAATGGAGGTTCATAAGCAATGGACGAAATCCTTCCTCCTGTTTGAAGAGACACTTCTAGAAAAGGAAAAAAATCGAATAGTTTTAAAACTGAATATAGTTTTCCGAAACCAAAAACTACAACTAAGACTTCAAGAAATCCGTATGTAAAAGCTATAATTAATGAAAGTAGAAATACCTTTCTTATTTTAAAAAGAATATCAATGGTCTTCATTTTATAGATTACATTCCAATAAAATAAAAAGAAAACAACGCAGGACAATATCATTGAAAAATATTGTCTCACAAAACGGTTAATTCCGCTTGTATGTTTAAAATAATTTGAGACAACGGTATTTGCATTTAAAATAGTGGTTATGAAGCACCATATTAAAAAAAAGACGAGTATTTGGAAAATAGTACTTTTATAAGGAATTGAAATTTTACCTTTTGCAATAGATTCAATAGCTAATAGTAAAAAACCTAAAAGAAAAAAAAGTGCTCCTGATTCTGTTTTAAATTCTCCCAAAAAAGAGAGTCCTTGATATTCATTAAATGAAAAAAAGAAAAGTCCGAGAAAGAAAAAAAACAGATGTATTTTTGATAATGGTATTTTCATTTACTCATCATTTTTTATTTGATTAAGTAATAGCTTTTTACAAATAATACTTCTTAACAACCAAATGAGAGTCATGTTAAGAATTATTATTTCTATAGAATTAACGAAAATAAAAGTAAACAATAAAATTACTATTGTTATCAAAACTATTATCAAGTTTGATTTTCTTAAAGTTTCTATTGATGTTTTTGCCTCAAAAGCAGAACTTATCGACGAAGAATATAATCTTGTTATACCCGAAATTAAAAACATCGCAATTACGCTTAAATATTGGTCAAAAGGAAAACTTAACCATTTGAAATAGCTAAGAAAAAAAGTAATACAGCATAATGCTAAAGCCAGTAAAAATCCCAATAAAATGACTTTCTTTCTAAATTTTAAAAAATAAGATATCGTGAAATTATTTTTGAAAAAAATTAACTGTTTGAAGCCAATATAATTCTGTAAAATAGAAAAAGGTGACAAAAAAAAGCTTGTTAAATAAAAGAAATTACCAAACTGCTCTAAACTATATTTATGTTCTACAATAAAGCGATCTGCAAAAGCAATAAGAGAAAAAGACGAAATTGAAACAAAAAAATGAAAAGAAGATTCTAACATTCTATTGTTTGATATTATCGAATTAAACTCAAATTTTATTTTTTTTAAAATATAAAAAAGAAAGAAAAAAAAGAAAGATATAGTAATAAGAGAAACTAAAAGTAAAAATAAAGAAAGATCTGAGTATCTGTATATCAAAAAAAAGATTGCCAGCAAAAACATTACTATCTTCCAAACATTTGATAATAATTGTGATAACACAAAATTTGAATTTAATCGAAATGTTGATACCAAAAAAGTAGAACCAATTATACTTAAACTTACTAAAATTAAAACAAAGAAATTAAGCTGTATTTCTGGATATAAATGTCTAAATAAAACTGTCCCAGTTACCGAAGAAAAAAGAGCAAAAAATAGAATTAAATAAAGTATTGATTTTTGAGTCAAAATCTCATTTTTGTTTTCGACTCTTGAAAAACGAATAAAAACTTGCTCGGTTCCAAAAATTCCGAAAACATATATAAATGAAAAATAAGTAACAAAAACAGATAAATATCCGTACGTTTCAGCGCTCAGAATTTCCTTCATAATAATATTTGAAGCAAAAAAACTTAAAGCTCCAAACATTAGCACTATTAAAGAGGCATGCTGAAAAAAATATTTTCGTAAAATAAATATCAATACTTTCTTTATATTAAAAAGGTTAATTCATAAAAAATGAATTAACCTCTATATTTTGATTTATAATTATCTATCAAGAAATTACAATTGCTTTCCTTCAAGTTTTTCAAGCTCAACATATATTGCTGGCTTTGTATTAAAAATTGGATCATAATTACCTTCTTTTTCTGTAAAAGAAGCTGTTCCAGTTGCAGCATCAAAATTTATAAATTCATTTGGAGTAAAATATTTTAATAAATCTTGCTGTTCTACTTTAAAAATTTTACCATTATAACTTAAAGCAATAGAGTTAATTTTGATTGGCTGTTGTTCTTTTTTTGAACTAATATCAAAACGAATATCATTTGGCAAAATTCCTTCTGGTATACTAAAAGTAATGGTTTGTGCTTCTGCTTTTCCTTTTACACCATTATAAACAGTGTTTTTAGCATCAAAATAAGCAATAGACGCATCTTTGTAAAAAAGAATCAATTCGTCATCTTTTTGAATATTCAAATCAACAATAACATCAAAAGTATTTGCTTTAACTTCCTCAACAGGCTCCTGCACGTCCTTATTTTTGCAAGAAATAAAACATACAATTGCAAGTAAATTTATTAAAATGTTTTTCTTGTTCATTATTTTAAAATTTTGACAAATGTAATTTTTTTTGATTTAAATAATGGTAAAAAATTAATTACCAAAAAGACTGTTTTGCCTTCTATAAAATTTAATAAAAGACCTATAGAATATAAAAAGTAAAACAAATAAAACTGGCAAGATAAATTTCAAATACTTCTCTGTAATTTTTTCATACTCTATATTAGTTGTAATACTGCTTTCTTTAATTATTTTGTCATAAGCGATCAATTCTATTTTATGGATTGCCTGCTCATTAATTAATGTTTCTTTTGTTTTAATAATATCATTTAATTGGGTATTTTCATTGTAATACACCAATTTATTATTTTTAGCACTACTATTTGTTGATTTCGAAAAGTTATCTAAAAGACCATCAATTTGTTTAATAATCGTATCATTTTTTCTCATTTTTAGCTGAATGTTTTGATACGACTCTTTTTGGATTTTACTGTAATAATCAGATGCATTAAAATATTTCAAAAATGGTTTAACCAGCTTTTCTTCAGATGTTTTGTTTTTTGTGGTTAAAACGATAGTCTGATAGGTATAATTTTTACTTGTTATATTTTCTTGAAGCACTTTTTTAATGTCCCCATCTTCGGCCATCAATTTTATCAATTCAAAATTTTCTGGTTTATTGTTGATAAAATTATACACATCTGCAATTGGTTCAATTTCGATCTTTTTCAAGTTATCAGGATTTTGGATTCCTACGATATTTTTTAAAAATAAAGTATCTCCTTCCTTAATCTTAGCATCAATTAACTCGATTTTAGAATACAGATAATCTGTACTCCCAAAATTTGGTGCCACAATAATTTGATGCTGATAGCTTTTCTTATAGCTTTCTAATAAAAATCCTGTCCCAAAACCTACAACAATTAAAATAAGGACAGTAACCCAATTCTTCACAAAAAATTGAATACTTTTAAAAATAGAAGTACTAACTCGGTCAAAAAAATTGCCGATTTTTTTTGAAATCTGAGCCAAATCAATCTCTTGATCTTCTGTATTCTGAGGTACTTTTGTACTCATTTAAAGTGTTATTTTATATTGAAAATCTGTTCTAAAATTTTAATTGTAATCAAATAAGTTGGTTTAACTCCGGTTGTTCCCAATCCGCCAGAAGCCAAAGTGCTTCCTGTTTCCAAAGGATTGTCTGAAGCATAATATGCATAACGAACTTTAATATCGTGCGGTACACTTTTTCTAATTTTTGATGCCGACTGAATTGCTTTTTGGTAATAAGATCCTTCCATTTCAAGACCAATTACTCCCCAAGTCGATTCGTGGAAAAACTTCAATAAATCTCTGTTTTGCAACGAAGTTCCTAAAACGGTAACCATCGCTCCTTCATAAATATCAATTTCATTCCCTTCGAACATTGCGCCCGTAAGTTCATTTTCGAAGAAATAATTATCGGCTGTTCCTTCATTTATATGTGCTGTCGGAATCATGATATCTCCTTTTCCGCCTTCCAAAATTCCAGCTTTACCCATAATCGAAACCGATTTTACATTTAGTAAAGTTTCCTTTTTATAGGGTTTTAAAAGTTCATCGATTGTTTCATATGCCTGTTCACCAAAAGCATAATCCATTACGATAATAACAGGTTTATCTTCACCTACATTAGCGTGAGAAAAGGCTGTTTTTGACCAATCAATTTTAGCTGTATCAAAAATCTGAACATCGATGTTTGTTCCTGAAGCATCTGGTAAAGAAATCATTCCGTTTTTAAATGCTAATTCTTCTACCTGACTTCTAATTTCTTTTGAGCCAGAACTGCTTAATTCCTCATAAATAAAGAAATCTGTTTTTCCTTTATATTTTGTTTTCAGCAAAGGCGTTGCAAAAATTGAATTCATCACACTGTGCATATTGGCACTGATTATGTGAATTGGTCTTTTCAACAAATCATTTGCTTTTAGAACTTCTTTTATATTGGTTGCCCAAATTTCTCCGTGAATATGATGTCCAAGGCGCTCACGTAAAACTGGACTAAAAGTAATTGTACGTTTGTTGTTTTCAACAATTTCTTCAATTGCTAATTTTCCTAACCAATAAATAACATGCAAGAAACGATCTGGCGCAGTTTCTGAACCAAAAGCATCGTAAATATCTAAAACTTCTTCAAAAGTTCTAGCTAAAATATTCGCAACGTGCGAAATAGCTTTTTCTTTTTCAATCTGTGTCAGCTTTTTGGTTTGCATTACAGCTTGTTCCAATTTCTGCCAATCACGAGAAACTTCACCTCCATCATCAATTAAAACTCTATTTTTAATTTTATGAGATTCAATGAAAATAAAAGTCAAATGCGTTAGAATATCATAAATGTCCGAACGTCCGCGCGTGATTTCGACATTCATTTGTTCTTCGTCAATTCTATAACAATTTCTTCTTCTTTTTGGAGGAACAATTGGTTGGAAATGCGATTTAGAATATCCTTCGTCTGAAGTTAAATTGATAAAACGGCATTGCTCAATTCCTATTGGAAGACGTTCAATAACGTACAAAAGTCCGTTAAGTTCCACTTTTTCTTCGGCAATATTCCCGTAGATTTCAGGACGTAAAGCCAGTAATGATTCGCGTAAGCTGTCGCCAGAAACTCCCATTGGTTTGTAAAAACCACGGTTGAATAAATGGCGCATTGTAATGTACATTTTTTCTATCGCCGCAGATGATTCCTGCGCTCTAGATCTTGATATATGTTTGGTTTCTTTCATGTTTATTCTATTTTGAAAATATTAATTAGAAAATCTTTTGTACACAGCTCCTTTTCTAATTTTTCCATTTCTCCAATTGTAATAATATGTTATTTTATCTTCATTTATTTTATATCTGCCTAATTCCAAACCCTCATTATTATAATTAAAAAAATAAAAATCTCCTTCTTTTCTAAATGTTCCTTTTGTAATTAGAGGTTCATATTTTTTATAATTTAATCTTTGTGATTTATCATCTATCTTATAATATCCAATAATATATGTTGAATCCGAATTTAGAACTATTTCAGTAATTGAATATTTTTTTTCTATTTCATAAGTTTTGCTTTCAACTCTATATGTACGAATTAAATTTTGTCCTTTTAAGCTTAAAAGAGATAAAAATGAAAATGTAAGAAAAAAGATTTTCAAATATTAATTATTTTTAGATTTTTTAATTTAAATGTAAGTTATTTTTATTTCAAATTATCCGCAATATCTCTATTATTTGATAATCTAGGAATTTTATTCTGTCCGCCCAGTTTTCCTTGTGATTTCATGTAATCTTGGAATCCGTTTTTAGAAACTTTCGTGACAACTACTTTTCTTAAAACATTTCCGGTAATTAAATCGTCGTAATAAATATTTTGCTTTCGCATTGAATTGTCAATCGTTTCAGCAAAGACTTCCATGTTTTCAGGTTCTTTTTCAAATTCGATCAGCCATTCGTGATACGGAAGTCCGTTTGAAGGATTTATTTGCGGTGCCACTGTAAATTCGTTGATCACAATATTAGTAGAATTTACCGCTTCTTTCATCGCATTTTCAACTTCATTAGCAATAACGTGTTCTCCAAAAGCCGAAATATAATGTTTAATACGACCCGAAACTATAACACGATGCGGAGCCAAAGAGGTAAACTGAATCGTATCGCCAATATTATAACGCCAAAGACCAGCATTCGTAGAAATTATCAAAACATAGTTTACTCCAACCTCAACTTCGCCAATTGTTAGCGCTTTTGGGTTTTCGCTAAAAAATTCGTCTGCTTTTATAAACTCGTAGAAAATTCCAGAATTCAATAACAAAAGCATTCCTTTTTCTTTCTGCGAATCTTGATAGGCAAAAAATCCTTCAGAAGCTGGAAATAATTCAATACTGTCCACTTTTCGGCCAATCATGTTTTCAAATTTGGCGCGATAAGGCTCATAATTAACACCTCCATAAATAAACAAATTAAAGTTTTTGAATATATCGCCAATCTTTTTTCCTCCGCTTTTCTTTTCCAAACGTTCAAAATACATTTGAACCCAAGACGGAATTCCAGAAATAACAGACATATCTTCTTTTATTGTCTCATCTACAATTGCATCTACTTTAGTTTCCCAATCGTCAATACAATTGGTTTCCCAAGATGGCATTCTGTTTTTCTGTAAATATTTCGGAACAAAATGCGCTACAATTCCCGAAAGTCTGCCAAATTTAATTCCGTATTTCTCGGTTAAAATGGGACTTCCCTGCAAAAAGATCATTTTTCCGTCAACAAAATCTGCATTTCCAGTTTCATTAATATAATGTAGGATCGCATTTCGCGCTGCTTCTATGTGATAAGGCATCGATTCTTTGGTCAGCGGAATAAATTTTGCTCCAGACGTTGTTCCCGAAGTTTTAGCAAAATATAATGGCTTTCCCTTCCATAAAATATCTGATTCGCCTTTTACGACCTTTTCTACATAAGATTTTAAATCTTCATAATCTCTTATAGGAACAAGTCTCTGAAAATCTTCAAAAGTCTTTATTTGACCGAAATGATGATCTTTTCCAAATTCGGTATTTTGAGCATTTTCAATCAAACTTTTAAAAACCTTTTGCTGGGTTTCAACAGGTTTTTTGGCCCATCTAAGCGTTTGTTTGTATATTTTTCGGGCAAAAATTTTCGCCGCAATTGACTTAATTGACATTTTCAGTGGTATTATTTTTTGTCACTTTTCTTTTTGTCTTGAGATTTTGCCTTCAGCTCCTTTTCAGTTTGAGCAACATCTTCTCTTAATTTTATTTCAGCATCTGAGGCTTTCATATTTAAATCTGAAGCATCTTCAACCGATTCTGCTTTTATTGAATCTTTGTTGAATTTTGAATATTCTAATTCTCCCTTTAAAACTTTCTGAATTCCTTTTATATAAGCTTCATTTTGTCTCAAAGCCGTTTCTAAAGAATCTGATTTAATTGCCAGTTTTGTGGCATTTCGTTTCAATTCTGTCGAAGAATATCCAGGAATAAATTCGCGAAGCGGAGTAAATGCAATAATGAAAGTAGTAACCAAAATTAGAAATATTCCTCCTAAAGTAAACGTTACAAAGACATTCATTAAAGTAAGCCTAAAAGAAAATATCTCTTCAAAAGTGTCTTCATTTAAAATTACCAATCGGTTTTTAATGAACAGTTTTTTCCTAAAATTCTTTTTCTTTTTATTAGTCATTATGCTTCTTTATGCTAGCAAATATAGTAATTAATCATCATGAATTTTGTTCGAAAAATTTCATGAAGAGCTATAATTTACGATTTTATAAAATATTTAACGTGGTCTGGAACAAATATTTTAAACTAAAAATACTTCTATTTCGTATATTTCTATATACCTTTGCGGTATAATTAAGATAAACAATTTGCTTCGGCATTAAATATACAGTCATGGGAAGATTAGGTCTTACAGAAATCCTTGTAATAGTAGGTATTGTGATTTTACTTTTTGGAGGTAAAAAAATTCCAGAATTAATGAAAGGTTTAGGAAGTGGTATTAAAGAATTTAAAAACGCTGCTAAAGACGATCAACCTGCTGCTCCTAAAAAACAAGAGGAAGAAACAAAATAAGAAATTCGAAAAACTTATTAAATCCCAAATTACAAATGTAGTTTGGGATTTTTTTTATATCTCAAATTTCCTACTTTTAGAGTCCCAAATTTTTAGATATGAAAAACTTACTTTTAGTGATGGCTTTTCTGCTCACAGCAGAAAGTCAGTCGCAAACTCAGTCTTTTCCCGCCAATAAGGTGCACGGAAACGGACTCATGGCTGTCCCCAAAAACAGTCAGGATGCACAAAACAATTATAATACCTGGAAAAACAATTTTGTCGAAGACTGTAATAATGGCCGGTACAGAGTAAAATTTGACAATACCAGTGAAACCGTTTCCGAAGGTATCGCATACGGAATGTTACTTTCTGCTTATATGGCTGATAAAACGCTTTTTGATGGATTTTGGCTTTACTACAAAGACAATGTGAACGGAAATGGTGTTATGAATTGGAAAATAAATGGTTGTTCTGGAGCAAAAGAAAATAATGGAGCTACAGATGCAGAACTGGATGCAGCATTTGCTTTAATTGTTGCCGATTATCAATGGGCAAGCACCGGAAACATCAATTACAAAAGTGATGCAACAACTCTTATTACAGCAATTAAAAATCATGAAGTTGAAGCCAATACTTTTGTTTTAAAACCTGGCGATCAATTCGGCGGAAGCCAAATCACCAATATATCGTACTTCTCTCCTGCTTATTTCAGAGCTTTTGGTGTTTTCACTAACGATACTGCATTTTGGAATCAAGTTGCCTCTAAAGCTTATACCGTTATCAATAATAATTTGACACAAAATAATGCCGTAGGCGGTTTAGTTTCTGACTGGTGTGAAGCTTCTGGAGCTTATGCTCCCATTGCTGTAAATTATGGATTTAACCAAGCTGGAAAAACCTATTCTTATGATGCCGCGAGAACTCCTTGGAGAATTGCAGTTGACTATGTTTGGTACGGAACTCCAGATGCCAAAACATACTTGAAAAAATCATCTGATTTTGTTCGTGTCAATCTTGGCGGTTCGGCAAACATCAAAGACGGTTATAACCAAAACGGAACTGTAAGCGGGCAATGGCATAATGCTACTTTTGTAGGTGCATTTGCCTGCGCTGCAATGGCTGGCGAAAATCAAGCGCATTTAGATAATTCTTATACCGATCTTAATAACCTCAACGAGCCAAACAGTTATTTTAATCAGACCCTTAAAACATTATACTCCCTTTTACTAACTGGTAATTTCTATTTACCACTAAACGCCACATTATCTAATGATACTTTCGATATTGAAAAATCTACAGTCACGCTTTACCCCAATCCGAGTGCTGATCGAATCACTATTAAGGCACCTCAGCAGTGTATTATCTCAATAATTTCTCCTTCTGGAAGTATTATTCATCAACAAAAATCAATTTCAGATTTGACAGAAATAAACTTAGCCAATCAATCAAAAGGCGTTTATTTTGTAAAAATATCCAATGAAGATTTTAAAAGTGTCACCAAAAAAGTGATTTTGAAATAATTCTAAATCAAAAACTCCCAAATTACGAATTGTAATTTGGGAGTTTTTTTATTTTTAAGATTCCAAATGTTTTGAAATTTTATAAAATCATAGTCAACTGAATTCTCTTTCTATCTTCATCAACCTCAGTCACTTTTACATCAACATGCTGGTGCAGTTTCACTACTTCGTTAACATCGCTTACATAACCCGATTTTAATTGAGAAATATGCACTAAACCACTTTCTTTAATTCCGATGTCAACAAAACAGCCAAAGTTGGTGATGTTATTAACAATTCCTGGAAGAATCATTCCCGTTTTTACATCTTTAATCGATTTTACGTTTGCGTCAAATTCAAAAACCTTAGCCGACTTTCTTGGATCCAATCCAGGCTTTTCAAGCTCTTTTATAATATCTTTCAGCGTCAGTAAACCAATTTCAGGTGTTACATACTTTTCTGGCTTAATAAGCGCTGTTTTCTCTTTATTCGCAATTAAGTCATTCAAAGAAATATTCAAATCCTTCGCCATTTTTTCAACAACCGGATAAGCCTCTGGATGCACCGCCGAATTATCCAACGGATTTTTAGCATTTGTAATTCTGATAAATGCTGCTCCCTGCTGATACGCTTTATCTCCTAAACGTGGCACTTTTTTCAACTGTTTTCTGTCTTCAAAAGGTCCGTTTTCAGAACGGTATTGTACGATGTTTTCCGCCAGCTTCTCCCCGATTCCACTCACATAACTTAATAAGTGTTTACTTGCCGTGTTGATGTTAATTCCAACCGAGTTTACGCAACGAATAACCGTATTATCTAATTCTTCTTTTAATTTAGTTTGGTCAACATCGTGCTGATATTGTCCAACTCCAATCGCTTTTGGATCGATTTTTACCAATTCGGCTAGCGGATCTGAAAGTCTTCTTCCAATAGAAACTGAACCACGAACCGTTACATCGTAATTTGGAAATTCTTCTCTCGCAATTTTTGAAGCTGAATAAACCGAAGCTCCTGCTTCAGAAACAATAAAAACCTGCACAGGTTTGTCAAACGCAATTTTTTTGATGAAAAATTCAGTTTCTCTTGAAGCTGTTCCGTTTCCAATAGAAATTGCATCGATTTGATACGCATTTACCATCGAACGGATTTTCTTGATTGCCATCGATTCCTCATTTTGAGGCGCGTGCGGATAAATCGTTTCGTTGTATAATAAATCGCCTTTTTCGTCTAGACAAACTACTTTACAACCGCTTCTAAATCCTGGATCGATTGCCAAAATACGTTTTTCTCCCAACGGCGGAGCCAATAATAACTGGCCTAAATTGTTTGCAAAAACCTGAATAGAATTGGCATCGGCTTTTGCTTTTGCTTCTTGTAACGTTTCGTTTCCAATTGCTGGATTCAATAAACGTTTGTAACTATCTTCAATCGCCAGCTGTAAATGCGCTGTTGAATTATTTTGTTTTTTAATGATGATTTCGTCAATAACATCGTATGCATCGTCAATATCAACATCAATTTTCATTTTGATAAAACCTTCATTTTCTGCACGTAGCATTGCCAGTAAACGGTGAGCTGGTGCTTTTGTCAATGGTTCTTCCCAATCAAAATACTGCTCGAATTTTTTTGCTCCTTCTTCCTCTGCTTTCTTTTTAACCACTTTTGTAGCAATAGTCGCTTTTCGCTGAAACAATCTACGAAGCTGTTTACGAACATAAATATTTTCGTTAATCCATTCCGCTACAATATCTCTTGCACCTTGAATAGCTGCTTCTTCGTTAATAACATTTTCATTAATGTATTGTGTCGAAATAAAATCGATATCCGCATCACTTTCAGATATAATCAGTTTTGCCAAAGGTTCCAAACCGAATTCGCGCGCCACATCGGCCTTTGTTTTTTTCTTCTTTTTATAAGGAAGGTAGAAATCTTCAATTTCCTGCAAATCAAAACTATCTTCGATCTTTTTCTTCAATTCTGGCGTAAGTGCTTTTTGCTCTTCGATCGATTTTAAAACTGCTTCTTTACGTTTTATAAGTGTATCGTATTCTTTCTGCAATTTAGCAATGAGCTCAATAACAGTTTCATCAAGGTTTCCGGTTGCATCTTTTCGGTAACGCGAAATAAACGGAATCGTACAGTCTTCCTCTAATAATTTTACTGTGTTTTGAATACTGACTGCGGGCGCCTGCACAGACTTGGCAATGAATTGAATATTAGTCATACTTTTTAATGAAATAAATTCTTAATTATAAGTTGATATAATTTACTTGTTAAAACTGTCTTGCAAATTAATCAAACATTTGGCTAAAATAATATCTTTGTTTTTAATTTTAAGCCAATGGAAGTTTTATTACTATATTTTTTATTTATAAATGTTCTCGTTTTTATTTTTGCTGGATATGACAAATTCCAAGCTCGAAAAAATAAAAGGCGAATTCCCGAAAATACCTTGTTTTTAATGGCTTTAATAGGTGGTTCTCCAGGGTTATTAACAGCAATGTTATTATTTAGACATAAAACGAGTAAAACTTCTTTTATTGTAAAGTTCGTTCTGATTTTAGTAATTCAAGTTGCACTTATAATCGCCTTTTTAAACTACAAAAAGTAGATATTAACATTGTTGATAACTCAAAAAATGATGTTTTTAAGGTAATTAAAATAACTGAATTTCAAATCATTAAACAAAAAAAAGGGCAAATTAAAAAATCCGCCCGGTGTGTTTATTAATAGGTGCGAAGCACCGAATTTTTTTTTTGACTTTTTACGAACAAGCAATTTTATTCACTCTATTTTGATGTCTTCCACCTTCAAAAGCTGTATTCAAGAAAGTTTCAACAATTTCAACCGCTTGATGAATCGATGTAAATCTCGCTGGAATACTTACAATGTTTGCATCGTTATGTAAACGAGTTAAATAAGCAATTTCTTTAGTCCAGCATAAACCAGCTCTTACTTTAGGATGTTTATTAACAGTCATTGCAATTCCGTTTCCGCTTCCGCAGATAACGATTCCAAAATCAGCTTTTCCTTCAGATATATCATTTGCAACTGGATGTCCAAAATCTGGATAATCTACAGAAGCATCAGTATCTGTACCATAGTTAGTTACCTCATATCCTTTTGCTGTAAGCCATTCAACAATTGCTTTTTTATATTCTGGACCTGCGTGATCGTTTCCTATCGAAATTTTCATTTTTCTATACTATTAAGTTGTGTGATGCAAATTTACTCAATTAATAAATGTTCGCCACGAATTACATTAATTTTCACAAATTATTTTCTTTTTCAATACTATATAAACATTCCAATATAAGTTCATGTAGATTCTTCAAATTCATTTCAAAAAAACAAGAATCACAACTATCTTACTGTCAAAACCTTATAGGTTATTAACAATTTTGATAACTCTATAAGTATCTCATAATCAATAAAGAATAAACAAAATATTTGTTAAAATTTTGAGGTGTTAATAGGAGTTTGTAATTGCTTGATATTCAATTAACTTTAAGTTAACAGAAAATGTTAATAAGTTCGAAAAGAAAATTAGAAGTTTTTTTTGGTTGTTTCAAAAAAATACCTAATCCAAAACTGGATTTAAATATGCAAGAAAAGTTTCGTGAATTTTTGGAAAAGTTATCAATACCAAAAACACCATTTTCAACAGAAATCAACATATCAACTTATCTACAAAATCAATTCAAATTTGGTTGTCAACCGTTGTTAATTAAAATACAAAAAGTCTTATAAATTAATCATTTAACCAAAAATAACTATGTTGATAACTCAGAATAAATAAGTAAAACGAGATTTCAATGACTTCAAAAAAAAAATTATTCGACATATTAACACACTATAATAACCACCAAATTTTTTTAAATTTTTAAAAATCTTTTTTGTTGTATTTAATATATGTTGAAAACTAAAAAAGTTGAAAAGGAAAAAAAATTTTTTTGAATTGAATTTGACTCTGTTTTGAGTTCGTTTGAATTTTGTTTCAGACGATTTTGAGAGGATTGTTGAGATTGTCCAGTATTTCTTGAACTTGTTCGAAATCGTTTGGATGAACTTTGAGTTTGATTCCGCCCAGTGCCGTTGAGTATAAAGGAACGACGGAGAGCGTCATTTCGTTTTCGAAAAAATAAGGGATTCCTTCTTGTTCTAGTAAGTGTTTGAGAACCACGGTTTCGTGCAGATAATTGAATACGGCAATCGTTTTGAAGCTTTCCATTTTAGGTCTTTTTGTAAATGTACGAAAAGTTATATTTTTAATAATTCTATTTGTTAAAAAGTATTATCTGATTTCTTATTTGTAATTTTAAACCTTATAAGAAAAGATATATGAGTAAGAAAATTAGAAAGCCGATAAAAAAGGAGAAAGATTTCTCTGGAAAAATACTTAAGATTTTATCGCAAAAT
>Ga0160502_100368_pt1 | contig 35582 bp, 24 predicted proteins | sample DIDnMG_14_FD_108237 | JGI IMG/M metagenome (GOLD analysis project Ga0160502, IMG submission 108237) | Enriched soil microbial communities from UW Madison campus, WI, USA - DID2933_E24_Xylan MG | ecosystem: Environmental > Terrestrial > Soil > Unclassified | place: USA: Madison, Wisconsin... | reverse complement strand
CCAATTTCAGACATTGTTTCGTTATGCCAAAATAAAGACGTTGAGGTTAATGCAGGTTCTGGTTTTGATAGCTATTTATGGTCAACTGGAGCTTCTACAGAATCAATTACAATTACAGAAGCTGGAAACTATTCGGTTACAGTTACACAAAATCATGGAGATGTTATTTGTTCATCTGTAAAAGATTTTCAGGTTAAACTTTCCAATACTGCTACTATTCAGAATCTTGCTGTGAAAGATTGGACAGATACAGATAATGTTATTGAAGTCGAATTAACAGATGCAAGTCTAGGTGATTATGAATATTCGATTGACGGAAATACTTATCAAGACAGTAATATTTTTTCAGGATTAGCGACTGGTGATTATATTGTATATGTGCGAGATAAAAACGGCTGCGGAACTGTAAATCAGGAAGTTTTTTTATTGAATTATCCAAAGTTCTTTACTCCAAATGAAGACGGTTACAATGATACTTGGGGAATAAAATTCTCAGAAACAGAACCTGAAATTAATACTAAAATATTTGATAGATACGGCAAATTCATAAAGGAATTGAACGCTTATACCAATTGGGACGGAAAACTGAATGGAAGAGAATTACCAGCAACTGATTATTGGTTTGTGGTAAAAAGAGCTAACGGAAAAATTTACAAAGGGCACTTCACTTTAAAACGCTAAAAAGTTTTATTTAGCGATAAATGGAAAAACAATTATTCCTTAATTTAGATGAAAAATTTATCTAATTATAGAAAAATGAATTCGATACTACAGCATGATCTAAACGATTTTGAAAATATCCTGCATACCACAAAACAACACGGAATTAATTTTTTAAATAATCTCGAAAATATTCCAACTACAAATAATTATTCCATTGATCCTAAAAAAGAATTAAACGAACTTGGATTAGGTTCGCTAGGAGCTTTAGAAGAATTTAAAAAAAGATTAGAGCCTTTATTGGTTTCTTCGCCAGGACCCCGTTATTGGGGATTTGTAACTGGTGGTTCTACACCGGCATCTATCGCAGGTGATTGGCTTGCTTCTGTTTACGATCAAAACACACAGGCTACGACTTCTCAAGGCGGAAATTCGGCTTTGATAGAATTTGAAACCATTCATTTATTATTGCAATTGTTAGGATTGCCCGATACCTTTTTAGGTGGTTTTGTTACTGGTGCGACAATGTCAAATTTTACTTGTTTAGGTGTTGCAAGACAATGGTTTGGAAAACAGCTTGGAAAAGATTTTGCTAAAAACGGAATTTCAAAAACCATTAATATATTAACAGCAACCCCTCATTCTTCTTCAATAAAAGCATTATCAATGTTAGGAATTGGGAGTCAGAATTACACCACTGTCAAAACAATAGAAGGTAATCGAGAGGCTATAGATATTGCTGATTTAGAAGAAAATATTAAGAAATTAAAAGGAAAACCATTTATTCTGATTTCGAGTGCTGGAACGGTAAATACTGCAGATTTTGATGATTTTGAAGCTATTACAAAATTGAAAGAAAAATATAATTTCTGGTGGCATATTGATGCTGCTTTTGGAGGTTTTGCAGCGGTTTCAGATAAATACAAACATTTGGTAGAAAGATGGGAAGAAGCTGACAGTATCACAATTGATTGTCATAAATGGCTTAATGTTCCTTATGAAAGTGCTTTTTATTTAATTAAAAAAGAACATATTAATCTTCAGATTGAAACATTCCAGAATTCTAATGCACCTTATTTAGGAAATCCGCTAGAGAATTTTAATTATTTAAATGTGCTTCCAGAAAATTCGCGTCGTTTGAGAGCTTTGCCAGTTTGGTTTTCTCTGACAGCTTATGGTAAAGAAGGTTTTTGTGACATTGTTGAAAAAAGTACATCGCTGGCACTTCATTTTGGGAATGCACTTATTGAAGATGGAAACTTCGAACTTTTGGCTCCAATTCGTTTAAATAATGTTTGTTTTACGTTAAAAGGAGATGAAAATCAAAACAAAGTTGCTCAATTTTTAACTAAACTCAATGATAGAGGAAAGGTGTTTATGACACCAACTTTTTATGAAAACAGAAAAGGGATTAGAGCTTCTTTTGTGAATTGGAGAACAACAGAAAATGATGTTAAAATTGTAATCCAAGAAATGATAGAAGTAGTCTCAGAGTTCTAATAGAGCGGTTTACATATTTATAAACGAAGTCCTGTTTTCAACCGAAACGGGACTTTTTTTTGATTTTTTTGTAAGTTTTTTAATAAAATGTTTTTCCTTATTTAGAATCTTTAAATGTAATTTTTAAGTAAAATTTAATCTAATCTTAATTTAATCTTAAGAAATCTTTCTTTTTTTGAAGATATCAAATTTTTATCGTTAATAATGATACTTATTTAGAATAATTAAAAACAACTTGCGTAAAGATGTTTTAGAATTTATTTTTGGGGCAATTAAATTCCAAACTCATTTTTAAAATGCAAATTAAAAGAATTGTAATCTTGATGTTGATTCTCCTTTCTTCAATTCAAGGTTTTTCGCAAAAAAGTAGGGTAGTTTTAAACGGAGTAATTTTCGCTGATAATGGCCAGCCGGCAGAAGGTGTTTCTGTAGCATTAAAAGGAACAAACTATGCTGCATTGACTAATTCAAAAGGTGAATATGAAATTACTGCTGAGCCAGGCAATTATACTTTAGTGGTTAATTATGTTGGTTACAAGTCGAAACAAACAAAAATCAATTTACAATCTAACCAAACCGCACCAAGCATTACAATTGAAGAAGATATGGCAGCTTTGGACGAAGTTCAAATTAAAAGTAAAACCAAAGTTGAACGCGTTAGAGAACAGCCTTTTAATATTACTGCTGTTGATTTAAAAATTGTTCAAAATACTTCTGCAGATTTAAATCAGGTATTAAATAGAACTACAGGAGTTCGTGTTAGAGAAACTGGAGGGATGGGATCTGATTTTAATTTTTCTTTAAACGGATTCTCAGGAAATCAAGTTAAATTTTTCATGGATGGTATTCCAATTGATAATTACGGATCTTCTTTTACATTGAATAATATACCTGTTAACTTGGCAGAACGTATTGAAGTTTATAAAGGAGTTGTTCCTGTAGAATTAGGGAGTGATGCTTTAGGAGGCGCGATAAATATTATTACTAATCAATCGGTAAAGCGTTATGTTGATGCTTCATACAGTTTTGGTTCTTTTAATACTCATAAGTTAGCTGTTAATACACGTTTTAGCGGTAAAAAAGGTCTTGTTGCCAACATAAATGCTTTTGGTAATTATTCTGATAATAGCTATAAAGTTGATGTAAGTGTAGCTGATGAACTTGGAAATTTTGGCCCAGTACAAGCTTACAAGCATTTTCATGATGGTTATAAGTCGGCTGCAATTATTGGAGAAGTCGGAGTAAAAGATAAAAAATACGCTGATTATCTTGTTTTTGGGATGATGATCTCTGCTAACAAAAAGGAAGTGCAAAATGGAGCAACGATGCAAAAAGTGGTAGGTCTAGCTTTTAAAGACAGCCAAGCTTTTGTTCCTACTCTTAAATATAAAAAAGACAGTCTTTTTACTAAAAACTTGTCGGTAAACTTTATTGCGTCATATAATATAGTTAATAGCCGTTCAGTAGATACTACTTCTTACACATACAAATGGGATGGTAGTCGTACTTATAAACCAAGAACTGGTGGGGAAATAGCACTTGAAAAAACTATTTATGCTTATGATGATAATTCTTTTCAGGCGAATACCAACTTCAAATATGATTTGAATGATAGACAGTATTTTGCCTTTAATTATTCTGTTAATGACTTAAAACGTAAAGAAAGAGAAGAATACAGAGATGATCCGCTTAAACCAGGTTCACCAACTTTAAGTAAAAATATTTTAGGATTATCATATAATCTGGCGGCGTTTGACAGAAAATTATCTTTTATAGCCTTTGGAAAAAAATACTTTTTGAAAAGCAGGATGATAGATGTTGTAGATGATTATGCTACAGTGAAAGAATATCAAGTTTTCGAAAATTCATTTGATGATTGGGGTTATGGAACAGCTTTGGCCTATTTTCTAACGACAGACATACAGCTAAAAGTGTCTTATGAACATGCCTTTCGTTTGCCAACTGCCGAAGAAATGTTGGGAGATGGTCTAAACATTTTACCAGCAATTGGTTTACTTCCTGAGGAAAGCGACAATTTTAATGCTGGATTTAGTTACAAGAAATCCTTCTCAATTCATTCGTTTGGGTTTCAGGGAAATTTTATTTACAGAAATGCGAAGAATTTTATACAAAGTAAACCAGACGGAGCCTCGTCAATCTCTGCAAACTTGGAAGATGTAAAAGTTACCGGTTTTGATGGAGCATTACATTATGGATATAAGAACTGGTTGACTTTTGAATTAAATGCAACCTATCAAAAATCGATAAACCAAAGTGACTTTGATCCACCATGGACAAATATTAAGAACGCCTACAAAGGCACTCAAATTGCAAATGTCCCAATTTTTTTCAGTAATGCTAATTTGGGTTTCAAATTCAAAAATATTAGAACTATTGACGATAACCTAAGTTTTAATGTGTTTGCAAACTACGTTGACCAATATTATTTAAAATCAACTTCAAACGGAGACCCTAGCACAAGAAGATTTATTCCTGAACAATTTACGCAAAGTCTTGCAGCGGCTTATGTTTTTGGAAAAGAGCAGTACAATATAGGTTTAGAATGCAACAATATTACTGATAAAAAGGTATATGACTATTTTATGATTCAAAAACCAGGAAGGTCATTTACAGTTAAATTCAGATACTTTATAAACTAAATAAATAATTTTTAAATTTTAAAACAATGATAACAAGAACTAAAACACTTCTAGCGTTATTCATATTATCAGCTGTTACATTTTCATGCAGCAGTGACGATAGCGCGCCAGTAGAAAACCCAGCAGACGTAAGTTATGTATTGGCATACCAAACAAATGATTGGGATACTTATATCTGGCAGTTTGAGTCTCTAGACGAAATTATGACTGGAGATATTAACATGGTTGGGAAGGGTATTGAACAATCTGCAAGTGCTGGTGTTCCAGTAGCAAATACATTTTTTGCTCTTAGTGGAGAAAATGAAGGATCTGTTGGATATTACCTTAATTCGGAAGGTATTTTAACGACAAGCAAAAATGTTTTTACAGGAGATACTTATGCTTACGGAACTACTGATGACGATAAATTAGTTTTAGTTAATTCTCCTTGGGACGCTAGTTCAACACAAAATGAATTAATTATTTACGATCCTGCAACTGCTAGTATTACAAACCGTAAAACTGATGATTTTGCAATTTCTAACGGACACTTTTTATGGCCAACTAGTGTAAACGTATCTGGAGACAAACTTTTTGTGTCTACATTTGAGCGTGATGCTGCTTGGAAACTTTATAATGGAAGTGCAGTTGTAAAAGTGTACGACTATCCATCTTTAACGTATGTAAAAACTATTACAGATTCTCGTACAACTACAATTGGACAATACTATACAAATACAGGTATGGTACAAACAGAATCTGGAGATATTTATACATTCTCTTCAAACTCTCGTACAGCAGGTTATACTGCTACAGCTGGACATTCTGGAATTCTAAGAATCAAAAAAGGACAATCAGAATTTGATTCTTCTTATTTCTTTGATATTGAGGCAAGTTCTCTAAAAGGAAGAGTTTTATCAGCTTATCCAGTTGGAGATGAAAAAGTGTTGATTAACTACATTCCTGTAGATATCGATGCAGACCAAGCAAACTGGAGCTTCTTAAACTACGGAACATTTAAGTTTAAATGTGCTATTTTAGATTTAAGTTCAAAATCAATTACAGAAGTTACAGGATTGCCTGATCACGCTGGAGACAACTACTACGGTTTTGGAAGTGCTTACACAGAAAATGGAAAAATCTACAAAAGTTTTGTAACAAATGACGAAGGACGTGTTTACCAAATTGATGTTAACACAGGTGTAGCTGTAAAAGGAGCTGTAATTACAGGAGGTGTAAACTTACCTGCAATCACAAAATTGAAAAAGCAATAAATAGAATAAGAAAGATTAAGTTTAATTTTTCTATCAAAATACCATATAATCATTGCTCTAAAGGCTGTGATTATATGGTTTTGTTATGTTTATAAACAGTAATAAAAATGAACAAACAACTATCAAAACCAAAAACAAAAGAAAAATCACGGTTCAGTAAAATAAATGCTTGGTTGCATTTATGGCTCGGACTTGCGTCTGGAATTGTGGTTTTTATAATGGGAATTACGGGCTGTATTTTAGTTTTTGAACACGAAATAAAAGAACTGACTTCTCCTTGGTTAAAGGTTGAAGCCCAAAGTCAAGACAAAGTTTTGCCGCCTTCAAAAATTTACGCCTCAGTTAAAAATGCGCTGCCAAATAAAGAAATTCACGGTATATGGTATAATGGTTTAGATAAAACAATAAAAGTCGATATCGAATCGGATTCTTTGATTTATGTAAATCCTTATAACGGGAAAATAACCGGAATGGTTGATCACGAAGATTTTTTCCATGAAATTGATGAAGGTCACCGTTATTTATGGCTCGGCAAAGAACTAGGAACAACCATAACTTCTTGGGCAACTTTAATTTTCTTTTTTCTATTAATCAGTGGAATCATTCTTTGGTTTCCCAAAAAATGGAACAAAACTACCATTAACAGCAGTTTTAAAATCAAATGGAATGCACGTTTCAAAAGATTAAATTATGACCTGCATAATGTTTTAGGATTCTATACGCTTCTTTTAGCGTTTTTAATTGCTTTGACAGGTTTAATTATGAGTTTTCATTGGGTACGCGAAAGTACGTATTGGATAACGGGAGGTTTTACCAATGAAAAGGAAAAGAAAGAAGTTGTTACAGAAACTAAACCAGATACACTTTCAAAACCTAAATATGATATGTTAACTTCCGCAGATTTTATTTTTGATAAAGTTCGAAAGGAAATTGCAAAAGAAAATAAAGAAGCTGTAATTATTCATTTTCCAGATGAACCAAAAGAGAATTTTTATGCTTGTACCGATATGCATAACGGAAATTGGAGAGATTTGTATTTCGATCAGAAAACATTAGAAATGCTTCCAAATTCAAGAAAATATATAGGAGACGAGAAATTCCACGATTGGATGAGCCGTTCTAATTACAGTCTTCACGTTGGAGCAATTGGAGGATTAATAACTAAATTTATCTATTTTACAGCAAGTTTAATCTGCGCTAGTTTGCCAATTACAGGATTTTATATTTGGTGGGGAAGAAAGAAAAAAACGAAGAAAAACTAAACGTTTTAATAATTAAGTTTTAAAGTCTTTTTAAAGTGTATAAGCTTTAGAAAGACTTTTTTTGTGCTCACACCACAAATTTCAAATTTCAAATTTCAAATCCACAATTTAAAATCTAAAATCTAAAATGGACTAAATATAGAAGAGCCTGTTTGAAGGAACAGGCTCTTAACTAACACAAAAAAAAACAAAAACAAGGTATTTAAAGAACGAAATTTAAATTCGGTATGTAAATGCAATTGTCGCAATACGATTGTCTAGATCATATCTTTTGTCGATACTCGTTTGCGCAACTACAGACTTAATGTAGAAATTATTGGTATTGAAAACATCAGTAAAATTCAATTTGATGTTTCCTTTTTTAGCTAAAACTTGTTTAGAAATTCCGATACTGAAATCAAAGAAACTATCTCTTTGGTAAATTCCAAGATTCGATTTTGATTGATATTGAGCATTTCCTTCAGCTTTCCATGTATCTGTAATAGTAAATGAATTTTGAACACTTACATTTAAAGTCATTATCGGATCAATAGTGTTGCTATTCAATATATCTCCCACGAATTTATTTTCAAAAACATTGAATAATGTATTTACAGACCACCATTTATTTAATTCTGATGTATTGGTAATGTTGATACCATAATTATATGATTTGTCAACATTTATTTGAGTTGTAACCGTTGTATTCGTATCTGGATTATAATTGTACACTTCCGTGAAAACATCTTTGGTACTATTGAAATAAACAGAGGCCATAAAATTACTTTTCCATGCGTAACCAATTTCCATTGCGTGCGTAATCTCTGGAATCAAATTTGGATTTCCCTGCGAATAATTGAATGAATCATCATAAAAACGAAACGGATTCAAATCGAACTGACTTGGTCTATTGATTCTTTTGCTGTAAGAAGCATGCGCAGAATGGTTATTTGTGAATTCATATTTTAAAGAAAGACTCGGAAACCATTTCAAATAATCGTCCTTGTGTTCTTCATTCAAAGTCTTCTGATCAATATTGATTGCCGTATATTCACTTCTTAAACCAATTTGAATATTCAGTTTTTCTAATTGATATTTATAGTTCGCGTAAGCGGCATAAATCTGTTCGTTATATTCAAAATGATTGGTCGAATTAAAATCAATCAGCCATTCATTATTTTCATAATATTCATAAACAGAAGGATTATCATTGTTTTTAATGCTGGCTTTAAAGCCCCATTCCATAGATTGTTTTTCCTTAAACGGATTTACAAAATCAACTTTTCCTGTAAAAACTTTTAGCTGAGACGGAATATAACCACGACGATCATTTACCACCGTAGCATTTGCGGTATTATCTGCGCTTTGAAATTGCTTTGATCTAAACTTTGAAGTTTCGTATTCAAAATCAAAATTCATATTTTTTCCTTCCTCATTAAATTTATGTGTACCAGAAAATGCATAAGTATAATCATTCCATTTTTCTTTGCTGTCATTATAAGTCAAAGCATCAAATGTGGGTTGATTTGAAGTGTTAAAAACCGTATTTGTTCCGTCAGCCATATTTTCATAACGTCCGATTTTAGCATCAACATAAACTTCTAAATTCGTTTTAGGAGAAACTTCATATTGAGTTCCAATTTTGAAATTGTTCGAAGTTAAAGGTTCATCTGTAATAGAGGTTTGATGATTGGTTGAAGCAATTTGCTGACGATTCAAATCGGTATATTGAATTTGATTGAATTCTTTATGTTCTTCTTCGCCACGGAAAGTATAACTGTAATTTCCGAAAACGCCCCATTTATCTTTATTGTAATTTAAATTGAAACCAGAGTTTGTTCTATTTTTTCGTCCCCTTCCATAACTGGCAAAAGCAGTTCCTTTTAAGCCAGAAGCATTTGGCTTTTTCAAAATAATATTAATAATGCCAGCTTTTCCAGCCGCATCATATTTAGATGAAGGATTTGTAATAACTTCGATTTGTTTAATATTTGATGAAGTAGTAGCTTTTAAATAATTCGCTAATTCTTTCTGAGAAAGCTGTGTTAGTTTTCCGTTTATCATAACAGCAACACCTTGCTGTCCGCGAATAGATAAATCGCCGTCTTGCGAAACCACAACGCCAGGTGCGCGTGATAAAACATCAAGAGCGGTACCACCTTCAGAAACGATGCTGTTTTCGACATTGAAAACAAGGCGGTCAGATTTTTGAGTATATAACACTTTCTTTTTAGAGATCACGATTTCATCTAGAGCTGTTATGGTTGTTTCAACAATACTATCGGTTTCTTTTTCTGATTGAGAATATCCATATACCGAAAAAGCAAGCATTATGGAAGTTATAATATTTTTCATGTTGTTTAAATTTGGCATATTCTAAACCGAGATTTAGAACTTAATCTTTGTAGTTTTTGAAATCAGAAATTATTGCAGTACAATTTTTTCTAATTTGTCTGAAAACACTTTTTGAAGATTTAATGCTTGATTTGAAACAATTGAAATAAGTTTTTTAAGAGTGTGGAGTGTACGTAACATACCTTGGCATTTAAAGTTTGATTTGCCAAAGATATAATTATTTATAATAAGTCTAAATAAAAATAGAAATTAATTTTTCAGAAAAAGCTTTAATTTACTGATTTATAGAAGGAAGAAGAATGAATAAAATTAAAAAAGGGGTTCGTTTTTATTTAAACGAACCCCTTTTTTTAACTGAAAACTGAGACAGAGAACTGAATACTTATTTAGTAATTTCTCTAAAAACAGCTTCAAGATTTTTATTTTTCTGATTCAGCTGAAGGGTTTTTAATCCATTGGCATTAGCAAAATCAAAAATAGCTGGACGCATATCTTTGTCAGTCACAAAAGTGAGCTCCCATGTCATGTCATGAGTATTTACGTACGAAGAAATATTTTCTAGTTTGGCTAAAAGCTGTTCTTCTACTTTATAATCAAACTCAACTTCAATGACTTGCTCTTTATCTGTCGTAACTAAATGGTCTAATTTATTGTCTGCAACAATTTGTCCTTTGTCAATAATTATGACACGATCACAAATTGCTTCAACTTCTTGCATGATGTGTGTGGACAAAAAAACAGTTTTATTTTTTCCTGCATTTTTAATCACATTACGAATTTCCATTAACTGATTAGGATCCAGACCTGTAGTTGGCTCATCCAAAATTAAAACTTCTGGATCGTGAAGTAAAGCATTTGCCAAACCAACACGCTGACGGTATCCTTTAGAAAGCTGGCCGATCTTTTTATGGCTCTCTGGTGTCAGTCCTGTCAGTTGAATTACTTCTTCAATTCTTGATTTTGGCACGTTATAAACATCGGCATTAAATGCCAAATACTCACGAACATACAAATCCAAATACAACGGATTATGCTCTGGTAAATATCCGATCGAACGCTGAACAGATTTTGGCTCCGTCATGACATCGTGGCTGTTTACAAGGGCTGAGCCTTCGTCTGCCAATAAATATGTGGTCAAAATTTTCATTAAAGTAGATTTTCCAGCTCCGTTTGGTCCTAAAAATCCGACAATTTCTCCTTTCTCAATTGAAAATGAAATTGAATTTAATGCTTTTTGTGTTCCGTAACTTTTTGATATGTTGTTTACTACTATCGACATAGAATTTTTATTTGTTACAAAAGTAACGAGAAATACCCTCGATTGCTACATTTTGCCTTCTAAAGTATTTCTTAAAAAAAATATAAAGTTCTTAATTCACGGCACTGTTGTTGTTAAAGGAAACTTAAATTTTAAAAATAAATCCCAAATGAAAAAAATGTTAGTGGTAGCTGCTTTAGCTATCTGCAGTTTTGCAAGCGCACAAAAAGGTACAATCTTAGTAGGTGGAAACATCGGATTCACTTCTGAAACTACTGATTACTCTTCATCAGAAGTAAAAACAAATGAATTTAGCTTCTCTCCTAAAGTTGGTTACCAATTTAATGATAACTGGACTATTGGAGGTGAATTTACAGTAAACTCTGCTAAAGATAATACTGGATCTGTTGAAACTAAAGACAATGGTTTCAAATTTGGTGCATTTGCACGTTACGCTGTGCCATTGAGCCAAACTTTCGCAGTTTATGCTGATATGGGCGCAGGTTTCCAAAACGCAAAAACAAAAGTTTACGGTCCTGGAAATGCTTATGCAAAATATAAAGCAGACGGTATGTATGTTGGTATTACTCCAGCTCTTTTCATTAATATGAAAAACAGCTTCGGATTAAACTTCAGCATCGGTGGTTTAGGATACGAAACATTAAGTTATGACAATAACGGACCAGACGTTAACTCTTTCTTCTTCAACTTCGGAAAAACTGTTAACATTGGAATCTCTAAAAACTTCTAATCTAAGTTTTTATATTCAATTTCAGAAAGCGCTCCATTTGGAGCGCTTTTTTTATGTCCAATGTAAATTTATTGTAATGCGGTTTTGTAATAAAACACTTATTTGTTGTTAATGCGTTTAGAACCTATTAAGTAACTGTAAATATTTGGTCTTTCCATAATTATTGACCTTTTGGTGGCATCGTTGTTGGTTATATCCTACAAATTTTAAATTATAAACCATTATGAAAAAAATGCTACTTATTCTTGCATTGTCAGTTTTTGGCTTTGCGAATGCCCAAAAGGGAACAATCTTAGTTGGTGGAAACATTAGCTATAACTCTAATAAAATTGAGCGTGAAGATGCGCCAGCGAAAACAGATGCGTTTGCTTTTTCTCCGAAAGCGGGTTATCAATTTCATGATAATTGGACAGCGGGAGTTGAGTTTGCTTTGGTATCTTCAAAAAGTACACTTGGAGAGGGTGAAGGAAAATCAAATGATTATAAAATTGGTGGATTTGTGCGTTATACATATCCGTTAAATGAAACTTTTTCCGTTTTTGCAGACTTAGGTGTTGGTTATCAAAACCAAAAGTTTAAAAGTTATGAGAGTGGATCTCTTACTTCTACAAATGAAGGCAAAGGTATTTATACAGGAATAACTCCGGCTCTTTTCATTAATATGAAAAAAGGCTTTGGTCTAAACTTTAGTATTGGAGGATTAGGGTATGAAACCTTAAACTATGATATTAGTGGCGGCGATGTTGATTCTAGTCAATTTTACTTCAACTTCGGAAAAACAGTAAATATTGGTATTTCTAAAAACTTCTAACCTTAAGTTTTATAAATTCAATTGTAGAAAGCATTTGCCACAGCAGATGCTTTTTAGTTTATTGTAAGAATTATGTTAAAATATATTTTGGCTTTTCTTTTAACGCATTGTTAGTCAGTATTTTATAAATATGGTTTAAATTGATTAAAAAACAACGGCATTATTGTTGCGAAATACTTACAAAATTTAAAACATATACAATTATGAAAAAAATGCTACTTATTCTCGCATTAGCTTTATGTAGCTATGCAAATGCTCAAAAAGGTTCTGTTTTAGTTATGGGGAATGTCTCATATTATTCTCAAAAGAATTCAGGTTTTAATTTAGAAAATAAACAAAACGGTTTTGGTATTCAGCCTAAAATCGGGTATCAGTTTCACGAAAATTGGACAGCAGGTATTGAAAGTAATTTTATAAATATTAAGCAAACTTCTTTAGAAGGGAATAAATATAAGGATCAAGTTTATGGTTTTGGAGGATTTGTACGTTATACAAGACCTTTAGGTTCTATTTTTTCAGCATATGCAGATTTGGGTATTGGTTACCAAAACAGAAAAGAAACGTTTACAGATGCGGTGGGGCAAACTTATAATGATAATAACGGATTTTATGCGGGGATAACTCCTGCAGTTTTTATTGATATATCAAAAGGTTTTGGTTTGAATTTTAATATTGGCGGATTAAATTATACGTCTTTAGATACTGATAGTGCTACTGGGAGCAGTTATAGAACGAAAACATTTGAATTCAATTTCGGTCAGTCGTTTTCAGTAGGTCTTTCAAAAAACTTCTAGTTTTAAGTTTTATGCAAATAGAAAAGCGCTCCAATTGGAGCGCTTTTTTATTGGTTTGAGTTCTTAGTTTTTTTAGCTCTCATGCCTCTTTGTAATCAAAAACAATTAAACTCTTCTTCCTATTAAACTCTCAGCAAAATCTCGCAATACCGTTTTTTTATCTTCCTCAATATTGATTTTGTCTAAAATTTTAGAAGCCTTAAAAGTATATTTCTTAATAGAATCCTGTGTTGCTTCAGGTACTCCAGATTTCAGAAATAATGTTGTTATGGTTTTGATTTTATCTGTGTTGTCTTCAAGACGAACAGCGTACAGTTTTGTTAAGAGTTCTTTTTCACTTTCCGCTAAAATTTCAAGAGCTTTAAAATATAAGTAGGTTTTTTTATTCGAAATAATATCGCCGCCTAAACGTCTGCCAAAAGTGGGAGTATCACCAAAAAGATCCAGGTAATCATCTTGCAGCTGAAATGCTAATCCGATATTAATTCCAAAATCATAAATTGACTCGCAATTTTCTTCTGATGTTTGGGAAATTATGGCGCCCATTTTCATCGATGCAGCTATAAGCGCACCAGTTTTGTACTTAATCATTTTCAGATATTCTGAAACCGTAACATCTTGGCGGGTTTCAAAATCAACATCCAAAATTTGCCCTTCGCATACTTTTATTCCCATTTTGCTAACTGCTTTGATCAAATCCTTGGCAAGATTTGGTTCGTAATTTAGCAGATATTGATAGGTTAAAATAATCATAGCATCTCCAGTAAGAATAGCAATGTTAGTATTCCACTTTTTGTGTACAGTAGCTTTTCCTCTTCTAATAGGATCTTCATCTATAATATCATCATGGATTAATGAAGAATTATGGAAAACTTCAATTGCCAAAGCAGCTGGTAATGCCAACTTATAGTCTGTTCCAAAAATTTCTGTGGTGAGCAGCATAAGCGTTGGCCGTAATCGTTTTCCGCCCAATGACATTATATATGCTATGGGATCGTATAGATTTTTAGGTTCTTTATCTATAATTTGGTTTTCTAAATAACTAATAAAAAAATTCGTGTATTGAGCTGTTGAATACATAAAATTAAAATCATTAATTTATAAGTATCTAAAATACAGATTTTTATGATTTTATTATTTGAGAAATGAGAAAAAAAACTTAGTTCATTTTATAAAAAAAATGCCAACAAAATAAAGCGAACCGAATCATAACTAATATTCGACTTCATTTGTTGGCATAAAAAACAAAAACTATTTAAGGTATTAAGTTACAGGATTCTCAATCGTAGCTCTCATTTCTTGAGCCGCTGCAACCATTTCTATTAATGCTTTTTTGGTTTCGTCCCAATGGCGGGTTTTTAAACCGCAATCTGGATTTACCCACAATTGATCAACTGGAATTACATTTGAAGCTTTTTTTAGTAAACGAACCATTTCTGCACAAGAAGGAACACGCTGAGAGTGAATATCGTAAACTCCTGGACCAATTTCGTTTGGATATTTAAAATTGGCAAAAGCATCTAAAAGTTCCATTTGAGAACGTGAACATTCGATTGTGATTACGTCGGCATCCATATCGGCAATATTTTGGATAATGTCGTTGAATTCGCTGTAACACATATGTGTATGAATTTGAGTGTCATCGTTTACACCGCTTGCAGAAATTCTGAAAGCACGAACTGCCCAATCTAGATATTTAGCCCATTCTTCTTTTCTCAAAGGTAAACCTTCACGAATTGCTGGTTCATCAATTTGAATAATTTTGATACCTGCTTTTTCTAAATCAATCACTTCATCACGAATTGCCAAAGCGATTTGCGTACAAGTTTCAGAACGTGGCTGATCGTTACGAACAAATGACCATTGTAAAATTGTTACAGGACCTGTTAACATTCCTTTTACCCATTTTGGGGTTAAAGATTGTGCATATTGAGACCATTTTACGGTCATTGGATTTGGACGAGAAACGTCTCCGTAAATAACTGGCGGTTTCACACAACGGCTTCCGTAGCTTTGAACCCAACCATTTTTGGTAAATGTAAATCCGTCCAATTGTTCACCAAAATATTCCACCATATCGTTACGCTCAAACTCACCATGAACTAAAACATCGATTCCCGTTTCTTCTTGAAAACGAATTGTAGCTTCGGTTTCTTTTTCGATTAAATTATTGTATTCTTCGGTTGTTAATTCGCCTTTTTTGAATTTCGCTCTCCAGCTTCTCACTTCGGCTGTTTGTGGGAAAGATCCAATTGTTGTGGTTGGAAATAATGGTAATTTTAAAGCTTCAATCTGGCTTTTTCTTCTTGTTGCAAAAGCACTTTTTCGTTGGTCATCAGAAGCTGTGATTCCTGCAACACGAGTTTTAACTTCGTTATTATGAATCAATTTTGAAGTTTTACGGTTTTCATTTGCAATGACATTTCTTTCGTAATCAACAGAATCTTTTGGATCAACTTCGTTTGAAGCGAATTGTTTTAAAAGTACAATTTCGTGGATTTTTTGTTTAGCAAAAGCCAGCCATTGTTTGATTTCAGGAGTAAGTGTCTGATCGTTTGTTTCTAAATCTAAATCGCAAGGACTGTGAATTAAAGAGCAAGAAGGAGCAATTAAAATTCTGTCAGTTCCTAACGCGTCAGTTGCTTTTTTGATTAATTCTAAAGATTTTTTGAAATCATTTTTCCAGATATTTCTTCCGTCAACAACTCCAAGAGAAAGATTTACGTTTGAAGCCAATTTTCCAGATTCTAAAATATCATTTAATTGAAGCGGACAACGAACTAAATCTAAATGAAAAGTATCAACAGGCAAAGCCAAAGCAGTTTCTAAATTTTCTCCGAAACAATCGAAATAATTTGCTAAAACAACTTTAAGTTTCGGGAACTTTTTGTTGATTTCGTTGTACACTTTCGTGAAAGCGCCTCTTTCTTTATCTGTTAAGTTTAAAGCTAAGAAAGGTTCGTCAAGCTGAATATATTCGGCATTTTCAGCTTGTAATTTCTCTAAAATTTCGAAATAAACAGGAAGTAAAGCATCGATAAGATCAATTCTATTAAAACCTTCTTCTTTTTCTTTGCCTAATAATAAATAAGAAACTGGTCCAATTAAAACAGGTTTTGTTTTAATTCCGATAGTATTTGCTTCTTTAAATTCATCAATTACTTTTTCAGAAAACAATTCAAATTTCTGATTTTTAGTAAACTCAGGAACAATATAATGATAGTTGGTGTCAAACCATTTTGTCATTTCCATTGCCACAACGTCTTGACCTTCTTTTTGAGATCCTCTTGCCATTGCAAAATATAAATCTAAAGCCGAGTTGTTTTTAGCAATTTCGCTATAACGAGATGGAATCGCACCCAAAGTCAGCGTTAAATCTAAAACTTGGTCATAAAAAGAAAAATCATTTGACGGAATCAAATCGACTCCAGCCTGCGATTGAAGATGCCAGTTTCTGCGGCGAATATCTTTTCCGGTTTCAATAAGTTCGTCTGCAGAAATTTTTCCCGCCCAATACAATTCAGATGCTTTTTTAAGCTCTCTATTGCTGCCAATTCTTGGATAACCTAGGTTGTTTGTTTTCATTTTTTGATTCAGTATTTTTTACTGATCAAATTTACATTCTTAGTTTTTATAACTTATATTTGAGGGTTGTTTCAGTAAAATGTATTTTTAAAAATTAATTTTAAAGATTTAATTACTTTGAAGTCGTTTAAAATGAACTTTTAGCCGTAAAAAAAACTATGGAAAATCTAGATAAAACCGATTTGCTGATCTTGAAATACCTTCAAGAAGACTGCAATATCAATACAAAAGACCTTGCAAGCAAATTATTTCTAACTGTTACGCCAGTTTATGAACGAATTAAAAGACTGGAAAGAGACGGATATATTACAAAATATGTAGCGCTTTTAAACAAACAGAAAATGAATCGAGGCATGACTGTTTTTTGCAACGTCCGCTTAAAAGAACATGCTAAAAATGTTGGAAGCAATTTTGTGAAAGATATTGTGGCGTTTCCAGAAATTATAGAATGTTATAATATTGCTGGCGATTACGATTTTATGCTGAAGATTTTAGTGCAAGATATGGCTAGTTATCAGGATTTTGTAATGAACAAATTATCAACCATCGAAAACATTGGAAACACGAACAGTATTTTTGTAATGGGAGAAATTAAATACAGTACGGCATTAGAATTTTAAACAAAAGAAAATCCTAAAATAAAACGTATTTTTGACGTTTAGATGAGAAATCTAAAATCTAAAATCAGAAATCTAAAATTCAACAATGAACTGGGAACAACTTTTATCATTAAGACGTCAAGGAGATACAAGCAAAAGATTACGTGTAGAACAAGATGATACTCGTTTAGGTTTTGAGGTCGATTATGACCGAATTATATTTTCTTCCGCTTTTAGAAGTTTACAAGATAAGACACAAGTTATTCCGCTTTCTAAAACAGATTTCGTTCATACGCGATTAACACACAGTTTAGAAGTTTCGGTTGTGGGGCGTTCGCTTGGACGTTTGGTTGGGAAAAAGATTATCGAGAAATATCCTTATTTGAAAGAGATTCACGGTTATCACATGAACGATTTTGGAGCGATTGTCGCTGCAGCTTCATTGGCGCATGATATTGGAAATCCGCCATTTGGACATTCTGGAGAAAAAGCAATTGGTGAATATTTTTCTATTGGAAACGGACAGAAATACAGAAATCAGTTGACGGATAAACAATGGCAAGATTTAATTGATTTTGAAGGAAACGCCAACGGATTTTCGGTTCTGACAGGAAGCCGCCCAGGAATTGAAGGTGGACTTCGTATTTCTTACGCAACTTTGGGTGCTTTTATGAAATATCCTAAAGAGAGTCTTCCGAAAAAGCCCACTAATAATATCGCCGATAAAAAATACGGATTCTTTCAGTCTGATAAATTATTCTTTGAAGAAGTAGCTAAAGATATGGGAATGATTGCCAATAAATCTGGTGAAGATATTGGTTTTGAAAGACATCCATTGGCATATTTAGTCGAAGCAGCAGATGATATCTGTTACACAATCATTGACTTTGAAGATGGAATTAATTTAGGTTTGGTTTCTGAAGATTATGCTTTAGAATATCTAATTAAATTAGTAAAAGATAATATTGGTGTTGCAAAATATAAAACATTAGAAACTAAAGAAGATAGAATTAGTTATCTGCGCGCACTTGCAATTGGCTCTTTAATTAATGACGCCGTAGAAGTTTTTGTAGAAAATGAAGAAGCAATTTTGGCGGGGAATTTCCCTTATGCTTTAACAGATAAAAGTAAATACAAAGCTCAAATGAATGATATTATCAAACTTAGTGTTGAGAAAATCTATCAGAGCCGTGAAGTAATTGAGAAAGAGATTGTGGGGTATCAGATCATTCAAACACTATTAGATAAATTCATTACAGCATTCAATAATAAATTTGAAGGAACAGCTTCAAACTACGATAAATTGATTTTGAAAATGCTGCCTGAAAAACATCATTTAGACAAAACCAATTTATACGAACGTTTATTGCATATCTGCCATTATGTTTCGCTTTTAACAGACGGAAATGCTTTAGAATTATATGAGATGATTCAAGGACGAAAAAAGAATTAATTTTGGTACAAATAAAAAAAAACAGCCCATAAACTATTTATGGGCTGTTTTTTTTATAATTGATTTGATGTGTTTATTGAAAAGCGTAAACAAGACCTACGCCAAGAACTTGTCTTAACTGCATTCGTGGCCCGTCGTTAACCTGAGTTGTAGTTCCAGTTGTTGGGTCTACAACATCTTTTTTCGTTTTAATATCGTCATCATAAATTAAATGAACTCCAATGTTTGCTTTTACATAAGCGTTAACAACAAGGTCTAATTTGGTGTCATAATCGATATCGACATTCCCGAATTTATTCAAATAATCGGTATATAAACTCAGCCTGTTTTCGTAAAAAACGTTTTTGTAGATTTCGCTTCTCATATACCCAGTAAAAAGAATACCAAATTCGGCTTTTACTTTCTGACCTTCTTCAATCAAAATCTGATTATTTGGATCTAGCGGATCTGTTTCATAAACCGCTTTCTTAACCCCGAAAGAACCTTGATTTGCAAGATATTGATCTAATACTAAAGTAGTTTTTAACGTAATTGGAGAGAAGTAAAACGTTCTATTTTTTTCCTTGTTTGAGTTCTCAGCTCCAGCTCCCAGAAAGACGTATGCTGGTGCAAAAGGCTTAGAAATAGCAACATCTCTATTAGGATAATTATAACCGTCTGTAAACTGTGTGTTGAAGTTTAATTTTGAAGAGTAATACCAGTTTGAAGTGGAATCTTTTCTAAAACCGTAAGTAGAGTTAAATTGGAAAGCATCGTCTGTTTTTCTTAATTCGATTCCGTCCTGTTTATTTAAACCATATTTTACGATAAGTTCGTTTACCCATTTATGATTTTTCTTGGTATAAGTTCTTGAAAATTCACCTTTAAATAAGCCTGAAATAGAACTTGTTCCCCCGGCACTCCAATTTACAAATGCAATTTCGGAAATGTCAAACCCCAGCTGATTTTTTTGTGTCCAGTTAGAAGGCGGTTTAGGTGCTTGATTTGGGCTTAGAGTAGTTTGAATGATCTGGGCAAAGTTATTAGAAGTACACAGAAGCAATAATAGCAAAAGGGTAGAACGCAATAATTTCATTAGGTAATTTGTTTTTGGTGTCGCAAAATAATTATTTTGAACCGTTAGAAAAAAGATTTATCAAACTTTTAACGTCAATTTTACACAATTGTTGCAGTTGATTTACTGTTCCATGCTCAATAAATTCGTCTGGAACACCCAAAATTTCAATGTTATTTTTGAAATTATTTGATGCTGCAAACTCTAAAACTGCACTTCCAAAACCACCATTTTTAACTCCGTCTTCGATTGTAATAATACTTTCGAAAGTTGTAAAAATAGTATTTAATGTATTGATGTCTAGTGGTTTAATAAAACTAAAGTTATAATGGGCAATCTCATCAGAATTTGTGGATTCTTTTAAGGCTTCTATAACATTATTTCCAATTGTTCCGGCCGACAGAACAGCAATTTTCGTACCATCTTTCAAGCATTTTGCCTCACCGAAATTAATTTTTTCATAATGTCCGAAATTTTCTACTTCCCAATTTGGCAGGACTCCGCGGCCTCTTGGATATCGAATTGCAATAGGATGATTTATTCCAAATTGAACCGTATATAAAATGTTTTGCAGCTCAATTTCGTTTAACGGAGCATAAATCGTCATATTCGGAATTGAACGTAGATAGGCAATATCAAAAACGCCATGATGTGTTGCTCCGTCTTCGCCAACTAAACCAGCTCTGTCAAGACAAAAAATAACAGGTAAGTTTTGCAAAGCAACGTCATGAATTACTTGGTCGTATGCACGCTGTAGAAAAGTCGAATAAATATTGCAATAGACAATCATTCCTTGGGTTGCCATTCCTGCAGCCAGCGTTACGGCGTGCTGTTCGGCAATTCCAACATCAAAGGCACGATCGGGTAATTCATCCATCATAAATTTTAATGAACTTCCAGATGGCATTGCAGGTGTAATTCCGATTATTTTTTCATTCTTTTTGGCTAAATCTAGAATAGTTAAGCCAAAAACATCTTGATATTTTGGAGGAAGATTTTCTTCTGATTTTAAATGAATTTCTCCAGTCGAAGCGTCAAATTTTCCAGGTGCATGATATTTCACCTGATTCTCTTCGGCCTGAAGCAAGCCTTTTCCTTTTGTAGTTACAATATGAAGGAATTTTGGGCCTTTAATCTTTTTTAAACGATTTAATTCTTTGATTAATTTAGGAAGATCATGGCCATCAATTGGACCAGAATAATCAAAATTCAATGATTTAATGATATTATTTTGTCGCGGATTTTTTCCGTTTTTAACCGAAGTAAGATATTGTTTTAAAGCGCCAACACTTGGATCAATCCCGATTGCATTATCATTCAAAATGACCAAAATATTAGCATCAGTAACTCCAGCGTGATTTAAACCCTCAAACGCCATTCCACTAGCAATTGAAGCATCACCAATAACAGCAATATGCTCTTTATCAACATCACCTTTTAATTTTGAAGCAATCGCCATTCCGAGTGCCGCTGAAATAGAAGTAGAAGAATGCCCAACGCCAAAAGTATCATAAACACTTTCGCTTCTTTTTGGAAAACCAGAAATACCTTCGATTTGTCTGTTGGTATGAAAATTTTCTCTTCTTTCGGTCAAGATTTTATGTCCGTAAGCTTGGTGTCCAACATCCCAAACCAATAAATCTTCGGGCGTATTAAAAACATAATGCAAAGCAATTGTAAGCTCTACAACGCCCAAACTTGCGCCCAAATGTCCTTCTTTTACAGAAACGACCTCAATAATAAATTGACGTAATTCTTGAGCAACCTGAGTAAGCTGTTCTTCTTTTAAAAGACGTAAATCGGCTGGATTGTATATGTTCGAAAGTAAATCGCTTTTCATTGTAAGGTAAAAAGCAAATTTACGGTTTTAAAATCAATTCTTTTCCAAATTATAACCTATTTGTCCTTACTATTGAATGATGTCTGGCGTCGGTGCAGGTCCTATATCCACATTATTTATATAAATAGAATCTATATTTTTAGATTCTTCTTCGATAATTTCAATACGATTAATCTTTTGCTTATTTCCATTTTTGTCAGAACAACTAAACAATGTTGTTCCCAAGGTAATAAATAATGCTAGTAGAAAAATTTTGTGATATTGTGTTTGAGAGAATAAAATCTGACTTGGAATTTGAATTCTAACAGAATCTAATTGCGAGTTTTTAAATCGTCCGCAAATTGTTTGACCTTGATTTTTTAGAAAAAATTGCTGAATTTCCTCTGGTAGTTTGTTTGTAAAATCTATCACAGATTTATTACAGACAAGGCAAAATCTTCCAGTTTCATCTGGAGTCATTTTATCCCAGTCTTCATTGCATGGTTCAGGGATAGTAATTTTAAAATTTGATTTCATAAAAACTCGTGTATGTAATAAGTTTATTGATTATTTGGATGTTTATTTTACAGCCATCATAAAATAAGATTTTTCACTTACAGCTATACCGTCGGATTTTACTGGTTGCCATTTCGGTGATAGTTTTAAAACTCTGATAATTTCTTCTTTAACGGGTTTGTCTATATCTGGATACGACTTATCATAAGTTATAGACCCGTCTTCCTGTATCATTACAGTTACTCCTGTTGTATTAAGTTTAGTGTTTTCAGGCATTTTAAATTCTTCTGCAAAGAAGGCGTAGAATTTTGTAACACCCCCAGGAAAATAGGGTTCTGTTTCAATATTTTTTTCTTCGGTATGGTTATTCTGTTTGTAGTTTATTTTGGGTAAAAAAGTTTGAAAATATATTTTTTTATTTTCACTTTTAGGCAGTGAAAATATTTCATAGACAGAATCGACAAATAAACCAGTGTTAAAGGGCATTGGCCCCATTGTATGTCCTCCATTACCAATTGATACATTTTTTATTGAGTTCCTTCTAATAGAATCTTCTCTAGATTTTTTTTGTTTACGTAAATTATCTATTTCTTGCATTAATTGTTCTTTTCTACTATTAAAAGAAGATTCTTGTTCGTCAATGACTTCAATCTTTTCAATTCTTTGTTTATCACCATTGAGAGTTGAGCAACTAAATAAAGAAGTTCCCATAACAACAAAAAGTGCCAGTAAAAACATTTTATGATACTGTTTTTGAGTTAATAAAACCTCACTTGGAATTTGAATATTTACAGAATCTAATTGTGAATTTTTAAATCGTCCGCAAATTTTTTGACCTTGATTTTTGAGGAAAAAGTGCTGAATTTCCTCTGGTAGTTTGCTTGTAAAATCTATCACAGATTTATTACAGACACGGCAAAATCTTCCAGTTTCATTGGGTGTCATTTCATCCCAATTTTCGTTGCAAGGATTTGGGATTGTGATTTTGAAGTTAGATTTCATTATTAGCATTTTTAGATAAAACGCCAATAATTAAAAATAAGTATAGTCTTACTTTTTATTAGTGAAAAATATTTAAATTATTGTTTTAAAGCAATAGGAACAGAATATTGCATCCTGATTTTTTTTCCGTTCGATTCGCCCGGTTGCCATTTTGGACACAAACTTAAAACCCTGACAATTTCTTTTTGCAGAGGTTCTTCGACTGCTGGCGAACATTCAAGAAATGAAATTGTACCGTTTTTTTCTACTGCAAATGCAAGAGTGAAATTAAGTTTCCAATAACTTACGTCTTCAGGCTTTTTATACTCTTTCATAAAAAAGTTATGAAATTGTTCTATTCCGCCAGGAAATTCTGCGTTAGAATTTAAAGGAGCTTTTGGTGCTATCGAAGCATCATCTTTTTTTGTTTTTTCAGATTTTGAAATTTTATCTTCCTTAAACTCTTCCTGTATTATTGAGGTTGCTTTTTTAAATTCAATTTCTTCAGCTTTAGATAATGAAGGTGCTGTTTGGTTTGATTTTTTTGTATCTATTGGTGTTTTATCTAAAGTAACAGATTTTGTTGTCGAAGTATCTGCGATAGCTTCAACATTCTCGATTTTTTCTTTTTTATCCTCTTTGTTTTGACAGCCAAACAAAAAAGCGGTTCCTATAACTGCATACAATGCTAAAAGCAATTTATATTGCTTTGTCTGAGCAGTTATTTTATCGTTTATTTCCATTATTTAAATGTAATTGGCAAAGTGTAAGTGGAGCGAACAACTCGATTTTTTAATTTACCTGGAATCCAATTAGGAGATTTTTCTAAAACCCCAACGATATCTTTTTCACTTGCTGAAGTTGTATTTTTAAGGATGTTAAAATTACTAAGACTTCCGTCACCTTCAATTACAAACAAAACCGATATTTCTCCCTGTTTTGCCGTTGTAAGTTTTTTTGAAAAATGAGAATAGAACTTTTTTATTCCATTTTTTGGAACAGCCGCAATATCTAAATCATTTGAATTATAAATAATTCCGTAACGTCCAGATTGAAGATTCTCTGGTCTAGATAGAGAATCTTTTTCGGTGTTTATTGTGTCTATGGGCATTAGGATAATTCCAGTAGTAGCGGGTTGTACAGGTTTGATATTTTCTACAACTTCAACTTTATCTATTTTTTGTTTATTTCCATCCTTGTCCTGACAGCTAAATAATGTAGTGCCCATAGCTATAAAAAGTGCCAATAAAAACATTTTTGGATAATGCATTTGGCTATGTAATATTTGAGAAGGAATCTGAATGTTTATTTCATTTAACTGCTCATTTTTAAGTCTTCCGCAGATATTTTTATGTGAAATAAAATACTGCTGAATTTCCTCTGGAAGCATTGATGTAAAATCAACAACCGTTTTTGAACAGCTCAAACAAAACCTGCCATTGTCTTTAGGAGTCATTTGATCCCAGTTTTCATGGCACGGTTCAGGTATTGAAATTTTATATTTTGGTTCCATAATTCAAATATCAAAGTTTAAATGTAATAAAAATATTGAGTAAAGTTTTACTTTTGCAGATATGGAAAATCCTTTTACAGACGAATATTTTATGAAAAAAGCTTTGCAGGAAGCTGAAGAAGCCTATTTAAAAGGCGAAATTCCTGTTGGAGCTGTTGTAGTTGTGGCCGATAAAGTTATTGCAAGAAGTCATAATTTGACCGAGTTGCTAAATGATGTTACGGCTCACGCTGAAATGCAATCAATCACCGCGGCAGCTAATTTTCTGGGCGGAAAATATTTAAAAGACTGTACACTTTATGTAACTCTCGAACCTTGCCAAATGTGCGCAGGAGCGTTGTATTGGAGTCAGATTTCTAAAATTGTTTTTGGCGCAAGAGACGAACAGCGCGGATTTCTGAATATGGGAACAAAACTTCACCCGAAAACGACTGTTGTTTCTGGAGTAATGGCAAACGAAGCTGCCGATTTGATGAAACGATTTTTTCTGGAAAGACGTAAATAATTCCAATGTAACATGACAGATTTTTCAACAATAAAAAAACTTTTCAGTATTACTGAACCTAATGGTTTTACGGAAAATGAAATTAAAATTGTAAAAGATATTTTTGGAGAACTTCCAAAAGTTTTCATTGATTATTATACTGAATTAGGGAAAATCCAAAACTTAAATCATACACAAGATTTATTAATTATACCAGAGCGTTTTCAATATTATAAAAATGATGATTATCTAATATTTTATTCTGAAAATCAAAAAGCTTGCGTTTGGGGAATTCATAAAGAGGATTTGTCAAAATCTAATCCGCGAGTTTATATGAGTTATGATGAAAAGGAATGGAATCTGGAAACAGAAACCTTAACTGATTTCTTTATTGCAATGGCATTTTTACAAGCTGGTTTTGCTTTAGAATATACTGCTGAATGTTTTTATGAAATTGATGATGAAGGGCTAAATTTTATTGTTGAGAATTATAAAAATAAAGGTGTTTCTTTTACGCAGTGGGCAGATGGGATAAATTTCTATGGGAATCATGACGATGAGGTAATTATTGTAATGAGCAACAATCAACTTTTTTATTCATCTAATACAAAAGACCACTTTCTTGAAATGGATAAAGTTTTGCCAAAAATAGGAGATCAACTTTAAATTGGTCTTATAAAAATAACTGCCCTAGCCCAGATAGAAGCGGCATCCTTTTTCCTGCTTCTTTAGCAGGGAAAAGATATAGCGGATAGCTGGAATTTGCTTCAAATCATCATTACAATGCTTTCTAAGATTCAACAAAAGTTAAATAATCATTATTAGGGAATTTTCTTCTTAAAGCAATAGAAAAATATTTTACTTTTAACATAATTTAAATCGCATTTTGCTGTTATGGCTTTAACGGTAATTCGTGTTAAATTTCTAGCTTGTTAACCATTAACTCTAAATAAAAGTGAAAGCAAAAGGTTTAGTTCTCGTATTTTTTGTGTTTTTTATTTTTCAATCCTGCGGGCGCAAATCAGCTGCAGATTTCAATTCGGATTTTTCATTATTCAAAGATTACATTACCAGTTTTACGGGCGGAATCGTTTCTGCGGATTCTGATATTCGTGTGGTTTTGGCATTCGATAAAAATGATTGGAAACCTAATCAGGAATTAGACGATGATTTGTTTGATATTTCGCCAAATGTTCACGGAAAAGTAGTAGCGCTTTCGACCAATACTTTAGCTTTTATTCCAGAGAAAAAATTAGAAGCAGGAACAGAATATCAAGTTACTTTAAACTTAGATAAACTAACCGCCATTCCAAAAGAGAAAGAGGAAACGCTTTCTAAATTCAATTTTACAGTTAAAACGGTTAAACAGGATTTCACCATAAATACTGGTGATATTCAATCGTACAGCAAAGAATATCAATATTTAAACTGCGTTTTGAAAACAGCAGATAATATTGATTTGGAAACTGCTCAAAAGCTGGTTGAAGCCAAACATAATGGAAATAATCTTAAAATTAAGTTTGAGAAAACAAACGGGCCGGCAAAAGAATTTCGTTTTATAATTGATAGTATTCAGCGTCAGTCAGAAGCTTCAAACTTAGAGATTATTTATGATGGAAATGATTTTGATATTGACCAAAAAGGGCAAATCGATTTCCCGATTACGAGCATCAACGAATTTAAAGTTATAAAAGTTGAAGTTCCAGACGGAAACAATCAGCAGGTTTTAATTAATTTCTCTGAACCATTAGAAAAAGGCCAGGATTTTGCTGGATTGGTTTCGATTCAAAATACCAATAACCTGAAATTTTCTACACAAGGAAATTTACTTAAAGTATATTTTTCCAATCAAAATGCGCCTAAAAAAGAAAAGAGTGTAACAGTAGTTGCAGAAGAACCAGTTGCCGTTGCTGTAGATTCGGCTGCTGTTGTGGTTGATTCAGCCGCAGTTGCAGTAGATTCAGCCGCTGCAGTTGTAGAAGAAGCCGTTGAATATGTGCCAGACGAAGAGCCAGAACAAGTTGTTACTGGTGAATTATTATTGGAAGTTTTTCAAGGAATAGAAAGCCAGTATGGTAAAAAACTAGAAAACAATTACAGCGAAAAAATCTCTTTTGATCAGATAAAACCAAACGTTCGTTTTATTAAAAACGGAACGATTCTGCCAAGTTCAAATAATTTAAAACTGAATTTCGAAGCCGTAAATTTAAGTGCTGTAGATGTAAAAGTATATAAGATTTACAAAAACAATATTCTGCAGTTTCTTCAATACAACGAATTAAACGGCGGACAAAATCTCAAAAAAGTAGCACAGCCAATTGCCAAAACCACTTTAAATTTAAGAGAAAGCACACTCGTAAATCTGGCAAAATGGAATACGTATGCTTTAGATTTATCTAAAATTATCAAACCAGAACCGGGAGCGATTTACAGAGTTGAATTTGTTTACAAAAAGAAATATTCGCTTTATAAATGCGAAACATCAGATAATAGTGAAGATGAAGCTGAGGAAGAAGAAGTGGATGAAAACGACGTAAACTACAGCGGAAACTCTTACGACGATTATTACTATTATGACGATTACGATTGGAGAGAAAGCCAAGATCCGTGTACAGGCTCTTACTATTACAATGCGAGAATTGCAACTAATATTTTAGCTTCAGATTTAGGAGTTATTGCTAAAAGAGGAGAAAATAAATCGTACTTATTTGCTGTAAATAATATTGTTACAACAGAACCAGTTTCGAATGCAAGAGTAGATTTATACAATTTCCAACAGCAAAAAATAGCGACAGAAGCAACAAGCAGTGAAGGTATTGCATCTTTCCAACTGGATAAATTCGCTTATTTTGCGATTGTAACTTTAGGCGATCAGTCGACTTATGTGAAGTTGGATGATGGACTTTCGTTATCGGTAAGTAATTTTGATGTTGCCGGAGAGACTTTGCAAAAAGGGCTAAAAGGATTTATTTATGGAGAAAGAGGCGTTTGGCGCCCTGGAGATATTTTGTATTTATCATTTATTTTGAACGATGCTGCGAATAAACTTCCGAAATCACATCCAATTAAATTCAGATTAAATGATCCGAACGGAAAAACAGTTTATCAGACGGTTCAAAAAACCAATGATCTGAATCATTATGCTATTGCTGTTCGAACAGATCAAGATGCGCCAACAGGAAATTGGGAAGCAATGGTAAGCGTTGGTGGTGCGAAATTCTATAAGAGCATCAAGATTGAAACCATCAAACCGAATCGTTTAAAAATCAAAAATACCTTTAGCAGAAAAACACTTTCGGCTTCTTATCCAAATACAGATAATCTGGAAGTAACATGGCTACACGGCGCAATTGCGAAGAATTTGAATGTAGAAATGCAGGCTAAATTCTCTCAGCAAAGCACGACTTTTAAAGGTTATGAAAAATATACTTTTGATGATTTAGCACGTCAATTCAGTACAGAAGAAATTAATGTTTTCTCTGGAAAATTAAATGAAAACGGAAAAGCATCTGTAAATATTCAGCCAAGACTGCAAGGTCAGGCGCCAGGAATGCTTCGCGCTTCATTTATTACAAAAGTATATGAAGAAGGAGGAGATTTTAGTACAGATGTAATGTCGACAACTTATTCTCCATACAAAACTTACGTTGGACTTAAAACACCAGAACTGAACAAGTACAGTATGCTTGAAACGAGAACAAATAATCGTTTCGAGGTTGTCACAGTTGACGAAAACGGAAGACCAAAATCAGTTCGTAATCTCGAAGTACGAGTTTATAAAGTAGATTGGAGATGGTGGTGGGATTCTTCGAGCGATAATTTATCAAATTATAACTCGTCGAATGCAACGACTTCATATAAAACATTTGTAATCAACACAGATTCTAGTGGAAAAGGAAGTTTCCAATTTGCGTTGACAGATGAAGAATGGGGACGTTACTTAATTCGTGTTGAAGACGGTGAAAGCGGACATGCAGCTTCTTTAACCGTAAATATCGACTGGCCAATTTGGTCTGGAAAAACACGCAATAGAGATGCTTCTACAGCTAATATGTTAGTTTTTTCTACCGATAAAAAGAATTATGCTGTTGGAGAAAAAGCACAAATTTCTTTCCCTTCAAGTGAAGGCGGACGTGCTTTAATTTCTATTGAAAATGGATCAAGAGTAGTGCAGACTATTTGGGCTGAAACTAAAAACGGAGAAACAAAAGTTGAAGTTCCGATTACAGGGGCTATGGCACCAAATGTATATTTCAATATTACCTTATTACAGCCTCATGCTTCAACCAAAAATGATTCGCCAATTCGTATGTACGGAATTGTGCCAATCGAAGTAGTAGATAAAAACACCATTTTGGCACCAACTCTTAATATGCCAGATGTATTAAGACCAGAACAGCCGTTTACGGTAAAAGTAGGTGAGAAATCAGGTAAAGAAATGACGTATACAATTGCGGTTGTAGACGAAGGTCTTCTGGATTTAACTCGTTTTAAAACACCAAATGCCTGGGATAGTTTCTACGTTCGCGAGGCTTTAGGAGTAAAAACATGGGACGTTTACGATGATGTAATTGGCGCTTATGGCGGAAAAATAAATCAGATTTTCAGTATTGGTGGTGACCAGGATTTAGGAGGTGGAAAAGCCAAAAAAGCGAACCGTTTTAAACCTGTAGTATTATATTACGGACCATTTAAATTAGGAAAAGGAGAAACAAAATCACATGAATTAAAACTTCCAAAATATATTGGTTCTGTTCGAACAATGGTTGTGGCAGGAGATTCGAATACAAGCGCTTACGGAAGCGTTGAAAAAGCAACACAGGTTAAGAGTCCGCTGATGGTTTTGGCTTCGCTGCCTAGAAAAATTTCGCCGTCAGAAAAAGTAACATTACCAGTAACGGTTTTTGCAACTGAAAACAAAATCAAAAATGTTTCAATTCAGGTAAAAACCAGCAACGGATTGAAAGTTATGGGAAGTGCGGTTCAAAAACTAAATTTCGCACAGCCAGATGAGAAAATGGCATATTTTAATTTAGTTGTGGGTTCTGCGACAGGAATTGCAAAAGTTCAGGTAATTGCAACATCTGGAAGCGAGAAATCAACTTATGATGTTGAAATCGATATGACGAATCCAAATCCAGTTACGAGTACATTTACAGATGTTGTTTTAACGCCAAATAGCACTAAAACAATTTCATGGAAAACCTTTGGAATTGCTGGAAGTAATAAAGCAAGATTAGAGGTTTCATCTATGCCGTCAATGAATTTGAATGGAAGATTACAATTCTTGATTCAGTATCCTCATGGATGTGTCGAACAGACGACTTCATCTGTTTTCCCACAATTGTATTTAGGCGATGTGGCAGATATTGATGCAAAACGCAAAGATCTGATTCAGAAAAACATTGCGGCTGGAATTGCCAGATTGGGCAAATTCCAATTATCAAATGGCGGAATGCCTTACTGGCAAGGAAATGCAATTGCAGACGATTGGGGAACTTCATACGCTGGACATTTCTTAATTGAAGCAGAGAAAAAAGGATATGTGTTGCCAATTAATTTCAAATCGAAATGGTTAGGTTATCAGCAAAAAGAAGCAAAACAATGGCGTTTTGAACCAAAATACGGAAATGATCTGGCTCAAGCTTATCGTTTATATACTTTAGCTTTAGCAGGAAATGCAGATTTATCAGCAATGAACAGATTAAGAGAAACAAAAGGTATTTCGAATGAAAGTATGCTTCGTTTGGCAGCAGCTTATGTTTTAGCGGGACAAAAATCGGCAGGGCAAAGTTTATTCTTGAAAACTAGTATTGATGGAAGTTCAGATGAATACAGCTATTACTATTATGGTTCAAGTGAAAGAAATAGAGCAATGGCTCTTGAAACCATGCTTTTATTAGATCAGAAACAAAAAGCGTTTGTAACAGCCTCTAAATTAGCTAAGGAAATGTCCGCTAACCAGTGGATGAGTACACAGACAACAGCTTACTGTTTATATGCAATGTCAAAATTTGCAGTGAGCAATGGTCCAAAAGGAATCAATATTCAATTTAATAAAAACGGTAAAGGAGAGACAATCAATACAGGTAAATCAGTTGCAGATCGTAGTTTGTCTGTTGCTTCTGGTACAAACAGTATTACGTTGAAAAACAACAAAGCGAATACGGTTTATGTTCGTGTATTAAACACAGGAATTCTGCCAATCGGACAGGAAAATGCTGTTCAAAGTGATGTTACGGCTTCTATTGTTTTCAAAAATAGAAAAGGAAGTGTAATCAATGTTTCAAGAATCAGTCAAGGAACAGAGTTTGTTGCTGAGGTTACGATTAAAAACCAAAGAGGAGAAAGTGTTCAAAATGTAGCGTTATCGCAGATTCTGCCTTCTGGATTCGAAATTGTAAATACACGTTTTACAGATTATGGAGACGCTGTAAACAATATCGCCGATTATATTGATATTCGCGACGACAGAACTAATTTCTATTTCGGAATGAAAGCCAGAGAAACTAAAGTTTTCAGAATTCTGTTAAATGCATCGTATTTAGGAAACTATTACTTGCCAGGATTACAATGTGAAGCGATGTATGATAATACGTTCTTAGCGAGAACAAAAGGATTCTGGGTTGAGGTGGTGAAATAAAATTTATTAATACACGTATCCTAACAGGTTTCCAAAACCTGTTAGGTATTATATTAAGTTTTTAGAAGAAGAAAAAAACATACCTAACAGGTTTTGGAAACCTGTTAGGATAATAAAAAGAATAAGATTGTGGAGAAGGATGTTTTTGAGGCAGGCCAATATTATCATGTTTATAATCGAGGAAACAATAGTGAGAATATTTTTATTGAAGAGAGAAACTATAATTACTTTTTAGAAAAACTTAAAAAATATATTTTGCCAATTGCTGATGTTTATGCTTATTGTTTGCTCAAAAATCATTTTCATATTGTTCTAAGAATAAAAGATAAAATTAATCTACCTGAAAAGTTTAAAGAAAAAATTCATCTTCCATTTTCAAATTTATTTAACTCTTATTCTAAAAGCTTAAACAAGGCTTATGATAGAACAGGAAGTTTATTTCAGGAACATTTACAAAGAAACAGGATCGAAAATGAAGAATATTTAAGACAGTTAATCTTGTATGTTCACTTAAATCCTGTCAAACATAAATTTTCTAAAGATTTTCAATTTTACAGACATTCTTCTTATCGTTCATATTTGTCGGATAAACAAAGTAATATTGATCGAGAATTTATTCTAGGATTGTTTAATGATTTAGAAAATTTTATATTTTGTCATGATGAAAAAAAGTTAATTTATGAAGGAGTTCTCAATGATATAGACTTATTTGACCAATAGAAAATTGTACTCGAATATCCTAACAGGTTTTAAAAACCTGTTAGGTATTAGATATCGAAAAGAAAATTTTATTTTTTCTTTTTAGAAGAGGGTAAGGAATATCAATACCTAACAGGTTTTTAAAACCTGTTAGGATGCGAAACAACAATGTAATTTTGAAAAGTAAACTTATAGCGTTTTTCCAACGCATTATAAACTGGGTAAAAAGAAATAAAATAAAATCAGCAATTGCATTTGTGCTCTTGCTGATTTACTATTTTTCGATACCTCGAACTTTATTTAAAGAGCCGTATTCAACCGTTATTGAAAGTAAGGAAGGAGAATTACTCGGTGCCAAAATTGCCCGCGATGGACAATGGCGTTTTCCTGCGCAAGACAGCGTTCCTGACAAATTCAAAAAGTGTATCGTTTATTTTGAAGATGAATACTTCTATAAACATCCCGGTTTCAATCCCGGCGCGATGATTAATGCTTTTAAACAAAACAGAAAAGCTGGAAAAGTAGTTAGAGGAGGAAGTACCTTAACACAACAAGTAATCAGACTTTCCAGAAAAGGAAAAAACAGAACCTATTTTGAAAAACTGATTGAAATTATTCTGGCAACAAGATTAGAGTTAGGTTATTCTAAAAATGAAATTCTAGAAATGTACGCGGCGCATGCACCATTTGGAGGAAATGTTGTGGGACTAGAAATGGCTTCATGGCGTTATTTTGGCGTGCAATCCAATCAATTGTCGTGGGCAGAAAATGCTGTGCTTGCTGTTTTACCAAATGCCCCAAGTTTGATTTATCCGGGGAAAAACCAAATTAAATTATTAAATAAAAGAAACCGACTTTTATTGAAACTGCATCAGGAAGGAATAATTGACAAGCAAACGTATGAGCTTTCAATAGAAGAACCATTGCCTCAAAAGCCGTATGATTTGCCTCAAATTGCCCCGCATTTGCTTCAAAGAGTCGCTAAAAATGAAGAGGGGACAAGAGTCAAAACCACAATTGATTACGAACTTCAAAATAGGGTCAATCAAATTGCGAGATATTATTACAATCAGTATAAACAGAATGAAGTGCATAATTTGGCAATTTTGGTAATCGATGTTCAGAGTAGAAATGTAATGAGTTATGTTGGAAATTCTCCGGCAGATGCAGATCATCAAAAAGACGTAGATATTATCGATGCGCCAAGAAGTACAGGAAGTATTCTAAAACCACTTTTGTATGGAGCAATGTTGGATGATGGCGAATTACTGCCCAATACTTTAGTAGCTGATATACCAACACAGATTTCTGGATATACGCCTCAAAATTTCAATTTAACTTTTGATGGCGCTGTTCCTGCACATCGTGCATTGTCACGTTCGTTGAATATTCCTGCGGTTTTAATGCTTCAGGAATTTACTGTAAACAAGTTTTACGAAGAACTTCAAAAATTTAAATTAAAAAACATAAATAAAACTCCCGATCATTATGGGCTATCGCTTATTTTGGGAGGTGCTGAAAGTAATTTATGGGATTTATGCCGAACGTATGCAAATCTTTCGTCTACGGTCAATTATTATACTAAAAATAAGAGTAAGTATCGGACTAACGAATTTACCGAACTCAATTATAAAAATGATTTTAAGCCGGATTTTGGCTCAGAAACCGACCAGAAGAATATTCTGGGTGCGGGATCAATTTGGTTAACGTATAATGCAATGGAAGAGGTTAATAGGCCGGAAGGAGATGAAGCGTGGAAGTTTTATGACAGTTCGCTTAAAATTGCATGGAAAACGGGAACCAGTTTCGGGAATCGGGATGCATGGGCTATTGGAACAAATTCAAGATATGTAGTGGGGATTTGGGTTGGAAATGCAACTGGAGAAGGAAGACCAACTTTAACTGGAGTAACCAGTGCCGCGCCAATTTTATTTGATGTTTTTAATTTACTGCCGAGACAAAGATGGTTTGATACGCCCTATAATGATTTAGCAGAAGTTGAGGTTTGCCGTTTAAGCGGTTATTTGGCTAAAGACAACTGCCCAAAAATCAAACAATGGGTTACTAAAAAAGGTAAATCAACTAAAGTTTGTCCGTATCATAGAACCATTCATTTAGATAAAACAGAGCAATTTCAGGTAAACAGCAGTTGTGAAAGTATTGATAATATTGTTACTAAAAACTGGTTTGTACTGCCTCCAGTTATGGCGTGGTATTACAAAAGCCAACATATCGAATATTTGCCATTGCCTCCGTTTAAAGAAGGATGCGAAGGAACGCAAACCACCACAATGGACTTTATTTACCCAAAAGCCAACAACAAAATTTATTTAACGAAGGATTTTAATAGTAATGTCCAGCCCGTAATTTTAAAAGTAGCTTATTCTGAAAGAGACAAAGAATTATTTTGGTATGTTGATGATGTTTATAAAGCCACAACCAAAACTTTTCATGAATTACCAATCACGCCAACAACGGGAACTCATTATATTACAGTTGTGGATGCTTCTGGAAATGAAATAAGAAGAAGAATTGAAATTGTTAGAGAATAATAATCGATTGTTAGGCTGAGCGAAGTCGAAGCCCTTTTTAGGTACAATAGCCTTCGACTTCGCTCAGGGTGACATTAGTGTTTAAGGTGTTTTTTTAAATATAGTTTTGAATATAAAGTTCCGTCTGGACAGATCATTATAAAAAAGAATTCGTGCAGTTCGTGACGGAAAAGATTGCTTCGTTCCTCGCAATGACGCACAAAAAAACCGCCAATCTTTCGAAAGGCGGTTTTGTTTTATTCTGAAATAACATTTCCTTTTTTATCGTAGAAATGATATTCTAAGTACGTGTAAGCGTCACGAGGTATGATTTTCACCCATTTCTTATGTTCAAAAAACCATTTTGAACGTAATGATGGAAAACCTTTGCTGAGGTATGCAGCCACAAACGGGTGTGTATT
>Ga0160502_100367_pt1 | contig 35693 bp, 33 predicted proteins | sample DIDnMG_14_FD_108237 | JGI IMG/M metagenome (GOLD analysis project Ga0160502, IMG submission 108237) | Enriched soil microbial communities from UW Madison campus, WI, USA - DID2933_E24_Xylan MG | ecosystem: Environmental > Terrestrial > Soil > Unclassified | place: USA: Madison, Wisconsin... | reverse complement strand
TTTCTTGACGTACCCCCGGTACGCCTGCGAAAATGCGCCTTGCCTGGAACGAAAATTCGGCCAGATCTGTTCCGTTCAGAGTGTTCAGACACGCCCTAGACATCGGCAATATGAATCTCCAGCCCCTTGCCTCCTAGTACAGCTCCTAGTGCAGCGCTCAGTTCCTCAGGCAATGGCCGATCCGTAATTAGACCATGCAGTTGATCCGGGGTAGCCACCGAGAACAGAGAGGTGTGACCCAGCTTCGTATGGTCGAACAGCACATACGTCCATCTGGAGCGCCGCAGCAGTGCTTTGGCGATCTGGGCTTCCTGCTCCGAGTAGACCGTAATGCCGCTCTCTGCTGTCATGCCGTCTGCCCCAATGAACATTTTGCCTATATGGAGCTGAGCCACCATGCCCTCACCCAGCGGCCCGCATAGCTCAAAGCTGTTATGCCGCATAATGCCTCCGGTGACAACCACCTGAATATCGCTGCCCGCCAGCTCCATCGCAATATTGATTGCATTGGTGACCACAGTGATGCCGCGCCGCACCTTGAGCAGCTTGGCCAGCAGGTAGTTCGTCGTGCCTCCCGACAAGCCCACCACGTCTCCCTCCTGGATGAGCGAGGCCGCCTTGGCGGCGATTCGCTCCTTCTCCAGATAGGAAATCTCCGTCTTCTCGGCAAATGCCAGATCATGGACGGCGTGCATCCCCCTATACAATGCCCCGCCTAGCGTGCGTATGATCGGCTCCGTCTTCTCCATTGTCTCCAGATCGCGCCTGGCCGTCGCTTCCGAGCAGCCGAAGCGCTCCACGATCTCCGGGATCGATATTTTGCCCTGCTGCTTCAGCAGCAGCATGAGCTGGTCTCTGCGGCGCTGTCCTTTCGAACCTTGCGCTTCGCTCATCGTTACCGCTCCACCCATGCTTTATTGCCCAACTGCTGCTCAACCATGCTGCGCACTGGAAGCGCCTCCCAGTCCCCCTTGGTCTGAACAGCCAGCGAGCCCCCTACACTGGCAAGGCGCACCGCCTCCTCGGGGCTGAGTCCCTGCTGCACGCCATAGAGGAAGCCAGCACAGAACGCATCGCCTGCTCCGACCGTATCCACAACCTGCTGCGCCGGGAAGAACGGCACCTCGGTGCGTGTTCCCTTGTCCAGGATGACCGTCTTCTCGCCTACCCCTTTAATGACGCATACCGCTGGCAACGCGGACAGCTTGTCTACGACGGCCTCGAAGTCGTCGGTCTCATAGATCAATTGCAGCTCATCCCAGCCCGGCAGGAAATAATCCGCTTGGGCAGCAAGCGGCAGCAGTGCAGCGCGCGCCTCCTCGATCGTCCAGAGCTTCAGTCGCAAATTCGGGTCAAAGCAGATCTTCACACCCGCCTCCTTGGCGATTCGCACCGCCTCGCGCACCGTCTCCAGGCAATTGCTGCTCAGCGCAGCCGTAATACCGGTCACATGCAGCAGCTTGCTGCCCTGGATATATGCGGCGTCCAGATCCTCGGGCTGCATCTTGCTGGCTGCGGAGTTCTTACGATAGTAATGGACAGCGACACGTCCGGCTACCTTCTCGCGGAACATAAGGCCGGTCGACTCTCCCTCGACCAGCTTCGCTTGCGCCACATCCACCCCTTCGCCACGCAGCGTCTTATAGATGCTTGTTCCGAACGGATCAGCGCCCAGATGGCCGAACCAGCCCACCGAGCCGCCCAGCCGCGCAATTCCGATCGCCACATTACTCTCCGCCCCGCCAAAGCCCTGACTGAGCTGCGGCGCACGCTCCAATCCTTTATCGTCTACAGGCATGAATAAAGCCATCGTCTCTCCAAAGGTAATAATATCCGGCGATTTCACAGTCATCTTGCATCCCCCTGTTCCGGCCAAGGCCGTATGTATGCTCTATTTTAATTCATATTTGCAGATTACACCATGAATTGCAAAATACGTCACTTCATCCGGCAGCGCATCCTTGAGCGTCCGCAGCTTGTCTACGCCATGCTGTCCGGCCGCCTCCAGGATGAGCGGCTCCAGCTCAGGCGGAATAATGCGCGCCCATTCCAGCTCAAGCCCTTCCTGTGCAGCGCGGATAATATGCCCCTCGATCGTCATCCTGCCCATGCCGCGCTCCTTGGCAATGTCTGCAGGCTGTGCGCCTGCGGCGAACATCTCGTAGGAGATGAGATGGCTCGGCTTGCCCTCCGTGCCGTCGCCCTCTCCTATAGCCGCGTCTGCGCTGGAGCCAACTGCCTTACGGCTGCTCGCAGCCAATTCACTCGCTGGCATGACGCCGGCTGCCTCTGCTTCGAGGCTGGCAGACATCGGCCTGTCGTAGGAGGAGCCGGGAGCAGCCTCGCTGCTGTCGCCATGGACCGCGATTGTAGCGGTTGCAGCCGCTGCACTCCCCGCAGCCGCCTCGGCCGCTCCATTCACGCCCGCCATACCCGCACGGGGCGATCGACCGCCTCCGGCATGCTGCGCGATAATATCCAGCAGCGCAGCTCCATATTTGGCCGCCTTCGCGGTGCCCACACCCTTGATCGACAGCAGCTCCTGCTCAGTGCGCGGCTGCACATCTGCCATCTCGCGAAGCGTGGCGTCGAAGAACAGAATGAACGGCGGCACGCCCTCCTGCGCTGCGGCCTCCTTGCGCCACAGACGCAGCGCATCGAACAGCGGCGAATAGCCGCCCGACGCCTGCCGCACTGTCCGTTGCTTGAGCGGCTTGCGCTTCTGGTACACCTGCTGCTTGCCCTCCAGCACCGGAAGCGCATTCGCCGTCAGTGCTACGGTCGGATAAGTGCCGTCGCTAACGCGCAGATAGCCCTCCGCAACGAGCCAATACAGCCATTCGACGATGTCCTTTTCATTCCAGTCCTGGAACAGCGCATAGGTCGTCAGCCGATTCAAGCCAAACTCCATAATGCGCTTCTCCTTCGAGCCCTTGAGCACCTTGGCAACGAGCGCCACGCCGAACCGTCCCTTCATCCGTCCGACACAGGAGAGCGCCTTCTGCGCCTCCGAGGTGACATCGATGGCCTCCGTCTCATCAAGGCAGCTCCCGCACTTGCCACAGGGCGGCACATCCGCCTCTCCGAAATATTCCACAATAAATTGCTGCAGACAGCGCTCGGTGCGCGCATAGTTCATCATCGTGTACAGCTTGCCTAGCTGCACCGCCTTGCGCCCTTCATCTGCGGCTCCCTGCTCGATCAGGAAGCGCTGCACCTGAATATCCTGGGAGGCGAACAGCAGGATGCACTCGCTCTCATCTCCGTCGCGTCCCGCACGTCCCGCCTCCTGATAATAGGACTCGATGTCCCCCGGCATCTGCCAGTGGACAACGAAGCGCACGTTCGGCTTGTCGATGCCCATGCCGAAGGCGTTGGTCGCTACAATGATGCGCGCCTCGTCATATCGGAACCGCTCCTGTGCATCGGCGCGTTCGTCATCAGAGAGGCCGCCATGGTACTTGGCAACCGCCAGCCCCTGCTTGCGCAGCTCCTCATAGACGCTGTCGACCTCCTTGCGGGTGGCTGCGTAGACGATGCCCGATTGGTCGGGGCGCTGCGCGATGAACTCCTTCAGGTAGCGCTTCTTATCCGCTCCGGTAACGACCGACAGCGCCAGGTTAGAGCGGGCAAAGCCGGTGACGAATACATTCGGATCATGCAGCGACAGCATCTCGGCAATATCTCTGGCCACCTCCGGCGTTGCAGTCGCCGTGAAGGCGGCTACAAGCGGACGATGGCGCAGCTTGCCGATCCAGCCAGCCAGTTGGCGGTAGCTTGGACGGAAATCATGTCCCCATTGCGAGACACAGTGTGCTTCATCGATCGCAATAAGCGGGATCTGCATCTGCTCCATCAAGGAGGCGAACATCGGCGCGTCCAGACGCTCGGGAGCGATGTAGAGCAGCTTATACTCGCCGCCTGCCGCCTTGCGCAGCACATCGCGGTATTCCCCCGCAGACAGGGAGCTATTCAGATAGGCGGCTGGCACACCCAGCCGATTCAAGGCATCTACCTGGTCCTTCATCAGTGAGATGAGCGGAGAAACGACCAGCGTGGTGCCTTCCAGCAGCATGGATGGAATCTGATAGCAGACGGACTTGCCCCCGCCTGTCGGCAAGATGGCAAGCGTGTCCCGCCCCTCCATAATACCTGCTATAATCTCCGCCTGCCCCTTGCGGAAGGCATCATAGCCATAGATACGCTTCAGCAGGTGTCTTGCTCGTTCCAGCATAACGTCCCCTTTCAATATAAAGCGCGTTCAACTTCCTCTCCATGAGCGGAGAACGACGCAGCGCGCATAAGATAGAAGCCAGCTCGTCTTGTCTCCTCATTGTACACTGTACAGTCGAAACATAGAAGACCCTGGCAGCGTTGTGTCAGGGTCTTCTATGTGGGGAATCAACCACTTATGATCTGTACCACGCTGCGGACAGATTGAGCGGACTTGTCAAGCGCTGCCTTCTCGTCTTCGGTCAGCTCCAGCTCGAATATTTTCTCGATGCCGTCACCGCCCAGGATGACCGGAACGCCCATGAACAGCTTGTCATAGCCGTACTCGCCCTCTAGCAAGGCAATGACCGGAAGAATCCGCTTCTTGTCCTTGAGGATGGCCTCCGTCATCTGCACCAACGAGGCAGCAGGGGCATAGTACGCGCTGCCATTGCCCAGCAGATTCACGATCTCGCCGCCGCCCACCCGTGTGCGCTGGACGATGGCCTCAATCCGTTCCGCCGGAATCAGCTTCTCGATCGGGATGCCGCCAGCGTTGGAATAGCGAACGAGCGGCACCATATCATCGCCATGACCGCCCAGCACGAAGCCGCGCACATCCTCAACCGAGATGCCCAGCTCCTGCGCAATAAAAGTGCAGTAGCGAGCCGTGTCGAGCACACCAGACTGGCCGATGACACGGTTCTTCGGAAAGCCGAGCGCCTGGTAAGCGACGTAGGTCATCGCATCCACCGGGTTGCTCAGGATTATGACATACGCGTTCGGGCTCGTTGCCTTAATGTTCTCACAGACCGACCGGACGATGCTCGCATTGGTATTCACCAGGTCATCGCGGCTCATTCCCGGCTTCCGGGCGATGCCCGCCGTAATGATCACCACATCGGAATCCTTCGTATCCTCATAGTTGGAGGTGCCGATGATGTTGGCATCGATACCTTGGACTGGTGTCGACTCCAGCATATCCAGCGCCTTGCCCTTGGTCGGGTTCTCCAACTGCGGGATATCCACGAGCACAACATCCCCTAGCTCCTTCTGGGCGAGCATAAGCGCTGTGGTCGCTCCGGTAAAGCCGGCGCCGACCACCGAAATTTTACGACGCGTTATAGCCATATCGATCCCTACCCTCCGTAATTGTTATGAATCCGTTCATCCCTTGCGGGATGAACGGACTCGGGGAACTTACATATTGTTGATGATTTCGTTCGCAAACTCGGAGCATTTCACTTCTTTGGCGCCTTCCATCAGGCGGGCAAAGTCGTAGGTTACAGTCTTGTTGTTAATCGAAGTTTCCATGCCTTTGTAGATCAGGTCAGCCGCTTCCTGCCAGCCCAGGTGCTCCAGCATCATAACGCCAGACAGAATAACGGAACCAGGGTTTACGACATCCTTGTCCGCGTACTTAGGCGCTGTGCCGTGAGTAGCTTCGAAGATCGCATGACCTGTCAGGTAGTTGATGTTCGCTCCAGGAGCGATGCCGATGCCGCCAACTTGTGCAGCCAGTGCGTCAGACAGATAGTCGCCGTTCAGGTTCAGTGTAGCGATAACGTCGAAGTCTGTCGGGCGAGTCAGGACTTGCTGCAATGCGATGTCAGCGATCGCATCTTTTACAATAATCTTGCCAGCCGCTTCCGCCTCTTGCTGTGCCTTGTTCGCTGCGTCTACGCCTTCAGCTTCCTTGATGCGGTCATATTGACCCCAAGTGAAGGTTTGGTCAGCGAACTCTTGCTCCGCTACTTCGTAGCCCCAGTTTTTGAAGGCGCCCTCGGTGAATTTCATGATGTTGCCTTTGTGAACCAGAGTAACCGATTTTTTGCCGTGCTTGATTGCGTACTCGATCGCAGCGCGCGCCAGGCGTTTGGAGCCTTCAGCCGATACAGGCTTGATGCCGATACCGGAAGTTTCCGGGAAGCGGATTTTGTTCACGCCCATCTCTTTTTGCAGGAATTCGATTACCTTCTTCACTTCTGCAGAGCCTTCCTGGTACTCGATGCCCGCATAGATATCTTCTGTATTTTCACGGAAAATAACCATGTCTACCAGCTCAGGGCGCTTCACTGGCGAAGGCACGCCGTTGAAGTAGCGCACAGGACGCAGGCAAGTGTACAGGTCAAGCTCCTGACGGAGCGCCACGTTCAGGGAGCGGATGCCGCCGCCGATCGGCGTTGTCAGAGGTCCCTTGATCGCTACGATATATTCACGGATCGCAGTCAATGTATCGTTAGGCAGCCATTCGCCGTATTCGTTGAATGCTTTCTCGCCAGCAAATACTTCGTACCATGCCAGCTTCTTCGCGCCGCCATAAGCTTTATCTACAGCAGCGTCCAGCACGCGCTTGGAAGCGCGCCAGATGTCGCGGCCTGTGCCGTCCCCTTCAATGAATGGAATGATCGGGTTGTTTGGAACCTGAAGCTTGCCGTCAACAATAGTAATTTTCTCGCCTTCAGTTGGCAGTGCAAATTTTTCGAAAGACATGTATTTCGTTCCTCCTCAGGTAGTATGAATTCCCGTCGCATGACGGTAGCCGGAAAGCGGATATGAGGGTCCGCCCCGGCCGTTGCAGTATGTCGGCCTGTGCAGCCTCCCTCGCGGGCGCTGCTCCAACATACAGTTTAACATGAATTAACGCTCGTTAACAGGAATGTAATGCTGACCTACCAGGCCGGTGTACTCTGCACGCGGGCGAATGAGACGGTTGTTCTCATACTGCTCCAGAATGTGCGCGGTCCATCCAGACAGACGGCTAATGGCGAAGATCGGTGTGAACAGGTCACGCGGGATTTGAAGATTGGTGTAGACCGACGCCGAATAGAAATCGACGTTAGGCTTCAATCCCTTCTGTCCGGTAACCAGGCTCTCGATGCGCACAGACATATCATACAGATCGGTGTTGCCTCTGAGCTTGCCCAGCTCCTGGGACATCTTCTGCAGATGCTTCGCGCGCGGATCGCCGTTCTTGTAGACACGGTGCCCAAAGCCCATAATTTTCTCTTTCTTGTCGAGCTTGTTCTGGATATAGGAATCCACGTTGTCGATGGAGCCGATCTCCTCCAGCATGACCATTACCGCTTCGTTCGCGCCGCCATGCAGCGGCCCCTTCAGCGCGCCGATCGCCGACGTTACGCCGGAGTAAATGTCAGAGAGAGTGGCCACGGTTACGCGGGCTGCAAAGGTAGATGCATTCAGCTCATGGTCAGCATGAAGCACGAGCGCTTGATCAAGCGCTTTCACTGCTATCTCATCCGGCGACTGACCTGTCAGCATATACAAAAAATTATGTGCAATGCTCACGCCCTGCTTCGGAGCAATCGGCTCCTGGCCTTGGCGGATACGCGCAAAAGCGGCCACAACAGTCGGGAGTTGGGCCTGCAGCTTGATCGCCTTCTGAAGGTTCGCTTCAGAGGACATGTCATTGGCAGCCTCATCATACAGCGCGAGGCTTGATACCGCCGTGCGCAGTGCCGCCATGGAATTAGTCTTGTCAGGGTAAAGCTTCAGTTGCTGAATGACCTGCTCAGGAATCGGAGCATAGCTGCCGATCTTCTGAATCAGCTCGTCCAGCTCGGTTTGGGTAGGAAGCTTGCCATACCAGAGCAAGTAAGCAACCTCTTCGAACGTTGCATGCTGTGCCAGCTCATCGATGTTAATGCCGCGATACGTAAGCACGCCATCGATAATGGAGCTGATCGACGAAGTTGTGGCTACAATTCCTTCCAGACCTTTGGTAGCTGTCATGTTTCTCTCTCCTTTGACGAAAGAATTGGCTTTGAGTATCCAAATCTCGTATAAGCGTAAACGGCTGAGCCTTATGTGAATGAAGCGCAGCTCATTTCGCAATTCCAATACAAGCGGTCAAAATCCAAGTTTTACACTCGCTTATATTCTAAACCAGACGTCTTTTTAATAATAAAGTATTTTGTCAGGGAAGTGAACTCTTTCACCCAATAAAATTGTTTATCGCCTTCATAAAATTTTATTGTGATACGTTTTTCAACCATTCTCCCCTGTTTTCTTTACTTTTAGTCCTGTGGTTCCGGGCGTGCTTTTTTATGTGGGCAACCAATGGTAAAATAGCACTATCCCTTGGCATGACATGGAGGAATCAGATGAAGGAACAACGTATCGGCATTATAGATATTGGCTCCAATTCGATCCGGCTCGTCATCTATGAGCGAACCGTTCACGGAGCCCACCGGGTCATTGACGGCGCCAAGCGAGCGGCCAGGCTGAGCCAGCAGGTGGATGAACACGGCAATCTGGGGCAAGATGCCGTCGCCCAGCTCGTCGACATTTTGAACCATTTCCGTATGATTTGCGGACTGCAGCATGTCGGCTTCATCCGTGCAGTAGCCACCGCAGCCATCCGCAATGCCGCCAACTCCAAGGAGGTGCTCGCCCAGCTTCAAGCGGAGACCGGGCTGGACATCGAGCTGCTGTCCGGGCTTGAGGAGGCTCGCTACGGCTTCCTGGGCACGATGAACAGCCTCGATCTGGAGGATGGCTTCCTGGTTGATATAGGAGGGGGCAGCTCCGAGGTGTCGCTGTTCCGCGGACGCAAGCTGCTGCGCACTGTCTCCTTCCCGTTCGGCTGCGTCAGCCTGGCCAGGCGCTTCACGAGCGGCGGGCTGATGGACGCCGAGCAGATGGTCGCACTGGAGGCGTATATTCGCCAGGCTCTCGATAGCGAGCCCTGGATTAGAGAGAGCAGCGGGCTGCCACTCATAGCGGTCGGCGGCACGGCGCGCGCCTTCGGCAAGCTGGTGCAGGCGCGACAGCACTACCCGCTCTCCCAGACGCATAACTACGCGATTGACGGCGCAGCAGCCGAGGAGCTGGTCGCTATGCTGTCCCCGATGCCGCTGGAGCAGCGCAAGAAGTTCCCCGGACTGTCCAAGGACCGGGCAGATGTGATCGTCCCAGGGCTTGCGGTGCTGCATGAGGTGTTCCGCGCCTCCGGGGCCGCCTCCTACCTGATCTGCGGCTCCGGCCTGCGTGACGGGCTGTTCTTCAGCACGCGCTTTCCCCATCAGCCGCTGCTGCAGGATGTCCTGACATACAGCGTAGGCAATCTGGCAGCGCTCCATCCGCAGGCGCCGCATGCCCATATCCAGCAGGTACGGCAGACAGCGGCCAGCTTGCTGGCAGCGCTGGCTGACCGCAGCGCATTGCCTGCGCGGACAAGCCTGTGTCTGGACGCCGCCGCTTCGCTGCACCGGATCGGAGCGAGCATCGACTCGTATCGCTATGAGAGCCACACCTTCTATCTCATCATGAACGCGCCGCTTAACGGTCTGTCTCACCGTGAGCTGGTCATCACGGCAGCCATCGCCTCCTACAAGACCAAGAAGCGCCTGAGGCAGCTCGTCCTTCCCTACGAACGGCTGCTCGAAGCACAGGATATGCAGCATATCATCCGGCTTGGCACGCTGCTGCAGTTGGCCGTTGCCCTCAACCGCAGCGAGACGCAGTCTCTGCGCCAGCTTGGCATCAAGATTCAGGATGGGCGCCTTGACCTGCAGCCGCTGCTCGGGAGCAGCGAGCTGCTGCTGGAGCGCCAGGAGGTTGAGGCACTGGCAGACGATTTCAGCAAGGCATGGGGGCTGACGCCCGTGCTGTACGCATAGAGATGAGCGCGGTCGAGCGCTTATACCAATGGTCGCCCTGTGCAACCCTTGTGGCCCTTGCAGCGCTTCGCTTCAACCCGCTCCCCTCGTAATTGAGCGCATGACCAGACAGCCCCATATACGGCAAACGCCCGGAAATGTCGTCAAGGACATTTCCGGGCGTCTTATGCTGCGATACTATAGACCAGAGGAGCTAGGGACTAGATGCTGAATGCTGGAGGCTTGAGACTACATCAGGCTTTTCCATTTGGATGTATCCATCGCCTCGAATTGGCTGCGGAGGGGCACAGAGCCCTTGCTTGCCAGCACATAGGTGCCGTTCGGCTGTAGCTCCCGCGCCTTGGTGTTATCTCCGAGACTCAGCGTCAGTATATTTATCATAATATGGCGCAGCTCACCATCCAGCACCGGACACAGCAGCTCCACCCGCCGCGTCAGATTGCGCGTCATCCAGTCTGCGCTTGACAGGTAAACCTCCTCTTCCCCGCCATTGTGGAAGTAGACGAGCCTGGAGTGCTCCAGGAAGCGGTCGACGATGCTGATTACCCGGATATTCTCACTGCGGCCGGGGACGCCGGGACGCAAGCAGCATACGCCGCGTATGATCAGCTCAATCTGGACGCCGGCCTGGGAGGCTTCGTATAGCTTGTCTATCATGTCCTGATTAGATAGGGAATTCAACTTCGCAACCATTTTGGCGGGACGTCCTGCCAGCGCATGCTCCTTCTCGCGATCGATCAGCTCGAACAGCCGATCCATCAGATTCGTAGGCGCAACTGCAAATGCCCTCCACTCATGCGGATCGGAGTAGCCCGTCACTTCATTGAACAGCGCCGAGGCATCGATGCCGATGACCGGATGCGAGGTGAGCAAGCCGATGTCGGTATACAGCTTGGAGGTGCTCTCATTGTAATTCCCGGTTCCGACATGGACATAACGCCGGAGCGCCCCCTCCTCCCGACGGACGACGAGCATGATCTTCGCATGAATCTTCAATCCAACCAGCCCATAGACGACATGGCAGCCTGCCTTCTCAAGCTGTCTGGCCCAAGCGATATTGCGTTCCTCATCAAACCTGGCCTTCAATTCCACGATGACCGTCACCTGCTTGCCGCTCTCTGCAGCTTCGGTGAGCGCCTGCACAAGCTTGGAGTCGCCGCTAACGCGATACAGCGTAATCTTGATCGCCAGCACATCCGGGTCCTCCGCCGCCTGAATGATGAAGTCATTGAATGCTTCAAACGACTCATAGGGATGATACAGCAGCACATCCCTGCGACGCAGCACCTCGAAGATATCCTCCGTATCATCCAGCTCCACCGGGTAGACGGGCTCCAGCTTTTTGTAGCGCAGATGATCCTTGCCGGGCACCAGACCGCCAAGCTTCATCAGAAAGCTCAAGTCAAGCGGACCGTCGATCTCAATCACATTGTCCCCAATCTCCAGCTCCTCCTGCAGCATCTGCAAGGCATAAGGATTCATCCCTTTGGCGATCTCCAGCCGCACCGGCATCCCCCAGCGACGCTTGCGCAGCTCCTTCTCAATCTCCTCCAGCAGATCCTCTGCCCCCTCTTCATTGAGCGTCAAATCTGCGTTGCGCGTCAGTCGGAAGGGATGTACCGCAACAGGCGTATAGCCGTTGAACAGCGTATTCATGTGGCGTTCAATCAGTTCCTCCAGCAGGATGAACTCGATGCGCTTGCTGTTGACCTTGCCGGGAATCTGCACCAGACGATGCAATATGGAAGGCACCTGCACAATAGCGAACAACGGCTCCTCCTCAGGCAGCTCGCCCTCCTTGTTCAGCAGCACGGCCAGATACAGCTCCTTGGTATGTACAAGCGGGAAGGGGCGGCTCTGATCCACCGCCATCGGTGTCAGGACAGGGAACACGATCTCGCGGAAATAAATCTCCATCGCCGACTGCTGCGCCACGGTCAAATCCTGCAGCCTGCGGATGCGAATGCCCTCCTTCTCCAGCCCCTTCAGCGTATCCTTATAGGTTTTGTACTGCTCCGCCACCATATTGGAGGTATGCTTGAGCAGCCTTCTCCATAATCCACCTGGTGTATAGCCGGTAAAATCGATTTTATGGTATCCTGCCTTGATCTGATCCTGAATGCCAGCCACCCGTACACTCATGAATTCATCCAGGTTACTGGAGACAATCGCCAAAAATTTGACGCGCTCCAGCAGCGGCGTATCCGGGTCCTGTGCCTCCGACAGAACTCTGCGGTTGAATTCAATCCAGCTCAAATCTCTGTTTACGTAGTGGGACAACTGCTTTGTCATGTCGATAATTCCTCCCCCGGTTATCCCCTCATTATCCGCTTGATTTGTTAAATGAATGTCAATAAAGCATCATGCGAATGTTAATTCGACATTGCCGCGGCTGATCAGCTCTACTATCTGCGAATGGTAATGCTGCCGTTCCTCATACGCGCCTCGATCCAGCCCAGGATCAGCTTGCGATAATATGGGCGCGTCCAAGGAAAGATAAGTGAAATGCCAATAAGATCGCTAAAAAATCCAGGGATGATCAGGAGCACGCCGCCCAGCAGCACACACAGACCGTCAATCATCATTTGCCCGGGAATTTGCCCGCTCTGCATCTGCCGTTGCGCCTCCAGCAGCACGCGAAGCCCCTCCTTGCGCGCCCAGTAGACACCCATAGCTGCGGTCAACAGCATGAGCAGCAATGCAGCCCCGCCTCCAATCCAGGAGCTGACCTTCATAATCCCCCATAGCTCCAGCGCAGGCGCAGCGATCAACAGCAGCAGCGGCCAGTAATTACGTCTTCTCATGGCTTAATCTCCCCTTTCATTCCCCCAAGACGACCTGCTGAATCAACGCGTACAGCTCTGGAGCCGCCTTATCCAGCCGCGCAGGGCGGAAGTCGGCACCTACCCATACATGACGTGTGCCCCCTTCAACCAGAAGCTCGCCAGGCAGCTCATCGCTGCTCGCCTCCGTGAAGCCTGTCGGGCTCGGCTCCCCTTCCCTAGTCTCTCCAACAAGTCGAATCTGCGATTCAAAGGTTAGTCTTACGGTCGAGAATTCAGTGACTCGGGTGCAAATGACAATCTGGTTATCATAGCGTGCCGGCCTCAGAAATCGACATTGCAGCTCCGTCACGGGCAGCAATAGCCCCTGCTGCTCAATGGCAGCGTAAGGGATCCCTGCGCTGCGCACCCATTCGGTTCGGCCGATCTCGAACCAATTGACATAGTTGCCGTGAAATACAACCTGCATCTGGTCTGTCTCCTGATAACGCACCCGCTGCGGATGCAGGTGCCAGCGCGATGCCTGCTTCTCCATCATGCCATCCCTTCCCTTATATAAATCAAGAGCGACGGTGCGCACACCATCGCTCTTGCTGTTCAATCCGTTGCATGGCCGCACCCTGCGCCTTAGCCGGGTGCATCAACCATTTCCTTACATAACTTTAGCTTGACCGGAATAGATAACGCCCGCTTCGCCATATACGGTTACTTCCATGCCGTCCTCAAGCAACTCCAGCGCATTCTCTACACCCAGGATAACCGGCAGACCCAGATTCAGTCCAACCACTGCTGCGTGGCTAGTGATGCCGCCATGCTCGGTAATCAATGCAGCCGCCTTCTCGATGGCTGGCATATATTCTTTATCCGTCGAGGTGGTTACCAGGATCGAACCTTCCTCAACCTTCGCGATCGCTTCTTCAGCCGAACGAGCCACGACGACTTTGCCCGTAGCGCTCTGGCTGCCGATTCCTTGACCCTTGGCCAGCAGATCGCCGACATGGTGGATTTTGATCAGATTCGTCGTCCCGGAGCGGCCTACTGGCACGCCCGCAGTAATAATCACGGTATCGCCCAGTTGAATCTCGCCGGACTGAATACCGCCACGAACTGCGATTTCGAACATCTCATCTGTTGTTTCAGCGGGCTTGCCCTGTACCGACTTCACGCCCCAGGTCAGCGCCAGACGGTGAATGACCTTCGGATCAGGCGTAACCGCGATGATCGGAGCCTTAGGACGATATTTGGAGATCATACGTGCCGTATATCCGCTCTCGGTAGACGTCAGGATCGCCTTCACATCCAGATCCAGAGCCGACTTCGCAACCGATTGGCTGATCGCCTCTGTGACCGAGGTTTGCTGCGCGTTCGCTTGCTTGGTGAACATCTCGCGATATTCCAGCGCCGCTTCGGTACGCAATGCAATTCTTGCCATCGTCTGTACAGACTCCACTGGGTACTTGCCCGCAGCCGTCTCGCCGGAGAGCATGATGGCGTCGGTGCCATCAAAGATCGCATTCGCCACGTCGCTTGCTTCTGCGCGTGTCGGACGCGGGTTACGCTGCATCGAATCGAGCATCTGGGTTGCCGTAATAACCGGTTTGCCCACGCGGTTACACTTCTCAATCATCTGCTTTTGCACAAGCGGTACTTCTTCAGCCGGAATCTCGACGCCAAGGTCGCCACGCGCCACCATCAGGCCGTCAGACACTTCCAGAATTTCATCCAGATTGTCAACGCCCTGCTGGTTTTCAATTTTGGAGATGATCTGGATATGCCCGGCATTGTGCTTCTCCAGCAGCTCGCGAATCTCAAGCACGTCGCTCGCTTTGCGCACAAAGGAAGCAGCGACAAAGTCGATTCCCTGCTCGATACCGAAAATAATGTCGTTCGCGTCCTTCTCGGTAATGCCTGGCAGTGAAATATTAACGCCCGGCACGTTCACGCCCTTCTTGCTCTTGATCTGTCCGCCGTTCACGATACGGCAATGAATCTCGGTACCCTCAACGCTCTCTACCGTCAGCCCGATCAGACCGTCATCAATCAGAATGGTCGATCCAACGCTTACATCGTTCGGCAGGTTGTTGTACGTAACCGGAATGCGTGTACGGTCGCCAAGAATCTCCTCGGTGGTCAACGTAATCGCATCGTCCTGGTTCAGCTCGATCGGCTCTTCCTTCAGCTTGCCCAGCCGAATTTCCGGTCCTTTCGTATCGAGCAGAATAGCAACGTTAGTGCCCAGCTCGGCATTCGCCTGCTTAATGTTCTTGATCCGGTTGCCGTGCTCTTCAAAATCTCCATGGGAGAAGTTCAGGCGAGCTACGTTCATGCCGGCGTGAATCAATTTTTTCGTATTTTCCAGCGATTCGCTAGAAGGTCCGATCGTACAAACAATTTTCGTTTTGCGCATGTTTAAGTTTCCTCCAGTTAGGCAAGCGTAAATGGCTTCGATGGCTATCGCCGCCGAAGCTTCAATCCGGTGAAATGCAAGGCAGCTTGTCCGCACTCTGGCAGACCCGCCCACCCTGCACTCATTGAGTGCACGGGAGCTTGGATACAATATGTACCGTCAGCTCCCATCACGCCCAAGGTGTGCTTCATTAACATCTCATCTCAAAATTACACGATTCATGAAGCCTTGTACAGTCTGTTCACAAAAAAATTACACTTGAGCTTGCGCAGAAGGCTCCGCACTCTGCTCAAGCTGTTCCTCCGGCTCGCCTTCCGGCTCCCCGGCGGTCTCAGCACAAGCAGCCGTCGCTTCAGTGAACGCGCCGATCTTGCGGAACTTCTGATACCGATCCTCTATCAGCTCCTGCTCCGATAATGTCGACAGCTCGGACAAATGCCGCTTGATCGACTCCTTCAGCACCTCTGCAAGCTGCGGCAGGTCGCGATGGGCTCCCCCCTGCGGCTCAGGTACAATCTCCTCAATCACTTCGAAGGCAAGCAGATCCTTCGCGGTAATCTTCATCGTCTCCGCTGCCTGGTCGGCCTTGGAAGCGTCTTTCCATAAGATCGAGGCCGCGCCATTCGGAGATATAACCGAATAGATCGCATTCTCCAGCATCAGCACACGGTTGCCAACACCTAGCGCAAGCGCTCCACCGCTGCCGCCCTCACCAATGACGACACAGATGATGGGGACGCCGAAGATTGCCATCTCGCGCAGGTTGCGTGCAATCGCCTCCGATTGACCGCGCTCCTCCGCCGTATTGCCTGGATAGGCGCCCTTCGTATCGATGAACGTAATGATGGGACGCTTGAACTTATTCGCCTGCTGCATCAGACGCAGCGCCTTGCGGAAGCCCTCCGGGTGAGGGCTTCCGAAGAAGCGGGCGATATTATCCTTCGTATCCTTCCCCCGCTGATGTCCGATCACCGTAACTGGCAGATCGCCGAGCTTGGCCAATCCGCCAACAATCGCTAGATCATCCGCGAACAGACGATCCCCGTGAAGCTCGATAAAGTCGGTAAAAATAGCATGAATGAAATCGAGCGAGGTCGGGCGCTGGTGATGGCGAGCCAGATGCATCTTCTGCGCAGGCGTAAGCTCGCTGTACAGCTCTTGCTTCAGTTGCTCGTAGCGCAGCTCCAGCCTGGCAATCTCGTCCGAGAAGTCAATCCCCTTCTCCTGGCCGAACCGCTTCAGCTCATCGATCTTCAGCCGCAGCTCTACAAGCGGCTTCTCAAACGCTAGTTCACCCGCCATATGAGACATCCCTCCTCACAGTATGCATATCCAGCAGCTTGGTCAGCAACGGCAGCATGTCCTTGCGGTGCACCACCTTGTCGATCTGGCCGTGCTGCTGATTGAATTCCGCCGTCTGGAAGTTGTCTGGCAGCTTCTGCCGAATCGTCTGCTCGATAACGATCCGCCCTGCAAAGCCAACTAACGCTCCAGGCTCGGCCAATATATAGTCGCCCAGCATGGCAAAGCTGGCGGTTACCCCGCCAAAGGTCGGATCGGTCAGCACAGAGATATACAATCCTCCGTTACTCTGGAATTTGGCCAGCGCAGCGCTCGTCTTCGCCATCTGCATCAGGCTGAGGATGCTCTCTTGCATGCGAGCTCCGCCTGATGTCGAGAACATAATGAGCGGGACACTCGTCTCCAGCGCCTTCTCGATCGCACGCGTAATTTTCTCCCCGACAACCGATCCCATGCTACCGGAGAAGAAATCAAAGCTCATGACAGCGAGTACAACCGGATACGAGCCAATCGTACATTCCCCTGTCACCACCGCCTCGTTCAGACCCGAATTGCTCCGCTCCCGCTCCAGCTTGGCCGCATAGCCGGGAAACTCCAGCGGGTCCTCGGAGATCAGCGCGGCATCCAGCTCCTTGAAGGAGCCTTCATCTGCCAGCATATTGATACGTTCCCAGGCGCTCAGGCGAAAATGATGGCTGCAGGAAGAGCAGACCTTCAAATTTTTCTCCAGTTCCTTGCTGTATTGAATGGTCCCACATTTGGGGCACTTGTTCATTAATCCCTCAGGGATGTCCCGTTTGGGGCGATCCGCTGCCGAAGGAATGGTCGCATATTTCTTCTTCTGAAATAAGTCCTTAAACATATGACACCTCTTGGGGGCGCGAGTAGTATTGCAGCGGCCGCCAAGCAGGCGGGCTCCGCCAGCTTGGCGGATGCGCCAGGCCATCCAAGGCCGGGGCTGCGCCGCTGCAACCTAAGCAGGGGGACACTCATGAGTTGAGGATGGAATTGAGCACTTCCTGCACTTCATCCAGTTCTCCGGAAGGAACCAATATCTCATACTGCTGCTTGGAGAGATTAATCGGGCGGAGCTGTACGAGAAAACCCTCTTCAGTCAAGCGTGTTTTAATCGTCTCCGCAATCCTCGTCGTAGGTGCGATATAGATAACCGTCCACATGAATGAACCCCCTAAACCGTCTGGATCAGGCCGTATAATGGAATAATGATAGCATAACTGGTCTTTTCACTGCAACAAATCCGATTCATAGACGAGATATACAAGCCGAGTGCCTGCTATCCGATTGAGCCCGGATCATAGTTTCGAGCCATCGGATCCTTGTGCGCAATTCGCGCAGAAGCGGCGGCTGCGAGCCCGGAAATCAGATCATCAAGGAACACATGAATATGCTTGCCTTTCTCGTTCAGCTTCTTAATGATCCCGGGCTTGACTTTATCTAAATATCCGAAGCTTGTCAACCCGATCATACCATAAACGTTCGTAATGCCGAGTGCCATCGTCTCATCTACCCCGTACAGCGACTCATCCGCCTCCATAATCGATTGAAGCGGCTGAGGCAGCTTGCCCTGCTCTGCCAGCTCATCCAGGGCGATGCCTGTGTAAAATACATATTGCACTTCTCGCTTGACAAGAACCGCGCGCACACTTTCCACGCATTGCTCCATCGTCAGGGCGGCATTGTACGGGTGTTGCAGTTGAAACACGATCTCTGCAACAGACTCGACATGAACCCCCCGGCTGTTTAACAGCTTCTCCAGATGATGCGGCACGCTCATCCCTCCCGCTGGCTTGTATGTCTACTAAGCTATGCGGGCGGGCGGCTCAATGTGACTACAAAATAACGGGACTTAAGCGAAAGCAGCACTATCGAACGACTGCGCTGCCGTCACCCATAAGCTGTTCAATTCCCGCCAGCAGCGCCTCCGAGGGCTTCACACGATACCGATCGCTAAGTGCCAGCGTCCGCTGATCCCGCTCATAGAACAGCACCGTGTCCAGCTCGCCGCTATGCGCCAGGATAAGCGCCTTCAGCCGCTCCAGCAGCGCTGGCTGCTCCTTCGCCGCCGTAATCTTCACATAGAGCCGCTGGCGGCGCACAGCGGAGCGTCCTGCCGGGGCGTCCTGCCGGGACGAGCCGAGCGGGGCAGCGGACGGCCCCGTTGTGACGGCAGCGGGTGAGCCTGGCGCGGCGGCGGGCGACGACTCTGGCGTCGCCCCCTGCGCCGGGGCGCCTGCTCGCCCACCGCCTGCCGGGCGCTCTGACGCAGACGCCTGGCGCGACCTAGGTGCGATGGCGGCGGACGACGACTCTGGCGCAGCTCCCTGCGCAGGAGCGACTGCTCGCCCACCGCCAGCACGGCGGCCCCGCTCCTGGCGGCTTCGCGCCTGCTGAAGCAGCCGGGAAGCCTGCATCTGCAGATCATGCTCTGCGAGCGGCACCACCGTCTCCACGATCAGCTTGACCGTCTCCTCCTCCCGCTGCAGCGTAGCCAACGCGAGCACGAGCGCCCCCTTGTCCAGCTCCTGCCTGCTGCGCTGCCATAGCGTCGGGAAGGCGACGGCCTCGACACGCATCAGATGGTCCTCCAGCTCCAGGAAGCCCATCGGCTGACCCTTCTTCGTGGTGAACGGCTTGACGGAAGCCACCATCGCCGCGACGACGACAGCGGCGCCATCCTCCAGCTCGTACAGATCAATCAGCCGCGGCAGCCCGAGCCGATCCAGCTCCGCCGCATAGCTGCCCAGCGGATGGCCGGACAGGAACAGCCCGAGCAGCTCGCGCTCCAGCTCCAGCTTCTGCAGCGTGCCAAACGGCGCAATATCAGGCAGCTCCACATCCCAGTTCTGAACCTCCTTGAAGTCGAACAGCTCGATCTGAAGCTCCTCGCGCTCCTTGCGCCACTTGAGTGCCGCATCCACAATCTCATCGAGCCCCGCTAGCTGCTGGGCGCGATGCCCCGGCAGCCCCTCGGCTGCTCCTGCCTGAACGAGCGACTCCAGCACGCGCTTGTTCACGACCCGCAGGTCGACGCGGCGGCACAGGTCAAGCAGGCTCTCGAACGGCTTCTCGCTGCGCGCCCGCAGCAGCGCCTCGATCGCTGTCGTGCCGACATTTTTCACCGAGGCCAGGCCGAAGCGGATCGCGCCGCCTACTGGCGTAAAGCTGACGCTGCTCTCATTCACATCCGGCGGCAGCACCGCAATGCCCATCCGGCGGCATTCGTCGACATATTCCGCCGTCTTGCGGTGGTTGCCTGTCACCGAGACGAGCATGGAGGCCATGAAGGGCACCGGATAATTGGCCTTGAGCCATGCTGTCTGGAAGGCCAGTACACCATATGCAGCCGCATGCGCCCGTGGGAAGCCATAGTCGGCGAAGCGGACGATCATATCATAGACACGGCTTGCATCGTCATGGCTATAGCCCTGTGACAGACAGCCCTCGACAAAATGCGCGCGCTGCTCATCGAGCACCTCACGCTTCTTCTTCGAAACCGCGCGCCGCAGCAGATCCGCTTCGCCCAGCGAGAAGCCGGCCATGACGGCGGCGATCTGCATAATCTGCTCCTGATACACAATAATGCCGTATGTATCCGACAATATCGGCTCCAGGTCAGGATGCGGATATTCGACAGGAATCAGATTATGCTTGCCGTGAATAAACTTCGGGATAAATTCCATCGGTCCCGGACGATACAGCGCCAGCACCGATACAATATCCTCGAACTCTGACGGCTGCAGCTCCCTTAGCACCCGGCGCATACCGGAGGATTCCAATTGGAAGATGCCCGTCGTCTCTCCCTTGCCTAGCAGCGCATAGGTCGCTGCATCCTCATAACTGATGCGGCCTAGATCGATCTGCTCTCCATACAGCTCCTTGATCCATGCCAGCGAGCGCTCCACAATTGACAGCGTTCGCAGGCCGAGGAAGTCCATCTTGAGCAGCCCGATCGCCTCCAGATGCTCCATCGAATATTGGGTCAACGCCGTATGCTCCGTCCCGCCCTGCAGCGGCACATAATGGGTGAGCGGCTCGCTGGCTATGACGACTCCGGCCGCATGGGTCGAGGCATGGCGCGGCAGCCCCTCCACCTGGATCGCCATCTGCAGCAGCTTGGCTGCCGCTCCCTCCGATGCCGCTTCACGCAGCGCCTCCACACTCTGCAGCGCAGCGGGCAGCGTGATGCCGAGCTGCTGCGGGATTAGCTTCGCTACCTTGTCCACCTGAGCATACGGGACATTGAGCGCCCGTCCCACGTCGCGGATCGCCGCCTTGGCTGCCATCGTCCCGAACGTAATAATCTGGGCGACATGTTCCGCACCGTACTTGTCAGCTACATAGGCGATCACCTCGTCGCGCCGCTCATCATTAAAGTCAATATCGATATCCGGCATCGAGATGCGCTCCGGGTTAAGAAAGCGCTCGAACAGCAGCTTATGCCGAATCGGATCAACATCTGTAATACGCAGCACATAAGCGACGAGGCTGCCTGCCGACGAGCCCCGTCCCGGCCCGGTGCGGATGCCTCTGCTGTGAGCGAAGCGTATGAAATCCCAGACGATCAGGAAATAATCGGCAAAGCCCATTCCCGTAATGACACGCAATTCATATTCGAGTCGCTCAGACAACCGGTCCGCATCGATGGGCATGGCCTCCGCGTCTGCTGCTAAGCCGCTCCCCGGTGCGAATGGCGGCTCCATCGCCCTGTCGCTCGCAGCGCTAAACGTTGCATAACGGGCTGCAAGCCCCTCATAGCACAGCTCACGCAGATAGGCGGCTGCGTCCAGCCCCTCTGGCAGCGGGCTGAAGGACGGGAGCACCGAGCGGCCAAGCTCCAGCTCCAGCTCGCACTCGGCGGCGATGCGCACCGTATTGGTTATCGCCTGCGGCACATGAAGAAACAGCGACGCCATCTCCTCAGCGCTCTTGAAATATAGCTGGTCCGTCGTCATTCTCAGCCGTTCGGGATCATCGACCGTCTTCCCGGTGCCGATGCAGATGAGCAGATCCTGCAAAGCCGCATCCTCCTGACGGATATAATGGACGTCATTGGTTGCTACAAGCTCAATACCCGTCTCCTCCGCCAGCTTGAGCAGCCCCAGATTCACCTTCTTCTGCTCCAGCAAGCCATGGTCTTGCAGCTCCAGATAGAAATGCCGACCCAGTGCAGTCTTGTACCGGAGTGCCGCCGCACGCGCTTCGTCATAGCGGTCATGCACCAGATGCTGCGACACCTCGCCTCCCAGGCAGGCGCTCAGCACGGTCAGCCCTTCGGCATAGCGGGACAGTGCCTCCATATCGATGCGCGGTCTGTAATGGAACCCCTCTAATTGCCCGATCGAGCACAGCTTCATCAGATTGCGATAGCCTACCTCATTGCGGGCCAGCACGATCAAATGATAGATGGGCTGTTCCTTGCGGGGCAGCTTGTCATAGCGCGAGCCCGCGGTATAGTACATCTCGCAGCCGATGATGGGCTTGATGCCATGCTCCCTGCATGCGCGGTAGAACGGAATTGCCCCGTACATCACCCCATGGTCTGTCAGCGCGAGCGACTTCATGCCTAGCTCCGCTGCCCGGCTTACAAGCTCCCGGATGCGCGCCGCGCCGTCCAGCAGACTGTATTCACTGTGCACATGCAAGTGAACAAAAGCCTCTCCACTCTCCATCGCTCGCTCACCTCCAACGGTAATATTTATTCTATTTTATCATAATGTCCCGGAAGCCGCCCATAAAATGAAACAAGCCCCTCCAGCGAAGCAGACATGCACGACGGAAGTACATGGAGCACAGCGGCGGAGCGGCTCACACTTCAAGCATAGGGCGGTGGCTTGCCATGAATATGAATCTGTTTCTATCCAAGACAGCAATCGACTTTTTTATCGCGTTTGGCGTTGTGACGGGCGGAGCGCTGCTGGCTGGCGTCGGGTCGGTGCTGGTGCTGCAGACGCCAGGCACAACCATGCTGGAGACAGCAGCCAAGCTGAAAATATGGGCGATCGTCGCTGCGGTCGGCGGCACGATCGATCCGATGCGCGTCATCGAATCGAATATGCTGGAGGGGCATCTCTCTCCTGTCGTCCAGCAGGTATGTATTATATTGACTGCGTTTCTAGGCGCTCACATGGGCACGGAGCTGATCAAAATGATCTGCGGGGAGGTGCTGTAGCCGATGCGAGTTCCGCCCTTCGAGCGGTACCGCGGATTTACGCGCTCGGCCGGTATCTTCCTGCTGGGCGCCGTCGTTGGCGCGGCGCTGTTCAACAGCATCTACCATACGCACCTGAACGAGCTGCATCGCTCCATCGACGGTCTGAACACCGTTATTGAGGAGAAGGAGCGGGACATCAAGCAGTTGAATGATTATAAGAATGATCACAACATGGTGATTAAAACCGTGCATGTCTATATCGAGAACAGCCGTGAGACTCGCACGAATTCCATTGAGCTGGATACCCGTACCGAGCTGGAGCTGAAGAAGGCGGTCGCCAGAGATTTCGACATTTTCCTCGGACGCCGGGTCTATGAGATCGGAGCGGATTCGCGCCTGGCCAGAACCTTGTTGAACCGGAAAATCTATACGATTGGACTGGATAAGAAATATCAAATTCAAGTGCTAACGATGCTCGTCGTCGACACCTCGCTTACCGTCTGGGTGAGCGCCAAGATGCAAGCCGTTCTGTAACATGGTACAATGAGCCGTAAGAGCACAGTGGGGCTTGTCCGGGCATCCGCCCGCACACGCCTCGCTGCAATCCAGCTATAAGGAGAGTGTCACCTGCCATGGTCTATATCCAATGGCTGCTCGTCATGGGCATTATGATTATGCTGATCTTGACCGCCTACTACAGCGTAAAGGCACGTCGCTCGCAGGAACCGCGAGCTCGCGGCCTGAACACGGCTCATATGAACATCAGCATGGGTGTGATGCTCGTTCTGATGTCGCTGATTCAGATGGTCATGTTCAGCGGGTCTACTGTGCGGCTGATCGTCGGCGCGATCTTTCTGCTGCTCGGCCTGTTCAACCTGTTCGCCGGGCTGCGCAATAAGAGCCTGTTCTCCGCTATGAAGCAGCAATCCTAAGCCTCTGCACCAGATGCAGCACAGCCGGGCGCCGCTCCTTGTACAAGGACGGCGCCCGGCTGCCGTTAGCGGCTCCGCGCGACCTCGATTCCTGGGGCATGTATGCAACCCATAAGGGCTTCTGACCCTGCCTATACTCCCTTATGCGTTGCTTGCTCTTGACATCCCCCACACCCTAATAAGGGTCAATCATCTGTGCGCTCATCATCGCCTTGGCCGCAAGGCCGCGGTCATCGACAATCTCAATCTCCAGCTTGGCCGACTTGCGGTTCATCTCCAGTAATCGCGGCACAATCGAGATGTCCTGGTCGATCTGTGTCGGACGGACGAAGTAGGTCGTGACACTCTCCAGTACATGGTCGCGCTTGCCGATCTCCCAGATCAGCAGCCGCCCGGCCTGCATGAGCAGCGACATCAGCACCCCTTCGGACACGGTGCCGAGCGGCCCCGACATCTGCGGCGTCATCCGTCCTCTGTAGAGCCACCCCTCGCCAGTGCGTTCGCCTGTAATCTTGGCGAAGCCGCTCCACATCAGATCATCGAAGGTCTCGCCTGACTGCGGCTGCTTGCCTGCGAATGGCATCGCAGCCAGTACCTCCTGACGAGTCACCACAGCCAGCAGGCGGCGCTGCCTGTCCACGATCGGCAGCAGATCAATCCCCTCCGAAGCCATCGTATGGGCAGCGGATGTAATGGTCGTGCTGGGTCGCACCGTAATCGGATTGCGAGTCATCAGCTTCTCCACCGTCTGGGAGCCCGGATTGCCCGCCGCGTCTCTGGCCGTCATAATGCCGATGATCCGGCTCTTCTCGTCCACCACAGGGAAGCGAGCCTGCCCAGTCTCCTGCTGAAGCAGTCCAAAGCTGTTAACGGTATCCGAGGCATGCAGCGCCTTGGGCTTGTCCTCGAAGGCCACTATATCCTCGATGCGCATAATTTTGCGCTGGATAATCCGGTCATACATCGCGCGATTGATGATGGAAGCGACGGTAAAGGTATCATGCTTACACGAGATGACGGGCAAGCCCCGCTCATCAGACAGTCGCTTCACCTCATCGCTCGTATCGAAGCCGCCGGTAATAAGCACACCGGCTCCCTCCTCCAGCGCATAGTGGTGAGCATCCTCGCGGTTGCCGACTATAAGGAGACTGTCCGCATCGATGTAAGCGATCATCTCCTCCAGCTTCATCGCCCCGATGACGAACTTCTGCAGTGTCTTGTCTAGCCCCGAGGCTCCACCGAGCACCTGACCATCCAGCAGTGCGGCAATCTCGGCAAAGGTCAGCCGATCCGGCTGGCTGCGCTGCTTCTTCTCGATGCGGACCGTTCCGATCCGCTCCCGCGTGCTGACGATTCCCAGCTTCTCCGCTTCCTTCAGGGCGCGATATGCGGTTCCCTCGCTAACCTGCAACGCCTTGGCAATCGAGCGTACAGAAATTTTCTCCCCAATCTTCAGTTGCCTGATATATTGCAGAATATATTCATGCTTGGTTAATGCCTCATCGCCTGGCTCGATCGTCTCCATGTTCATCCTCCTAAGGGTATTGCATCAAGCAACATTAATATTCATATATTCAAAAAAGTAATTTCATTTTAGTTCAAAAGCAAGTAAAGTAGTATCTGAAGCCTACATCAAGACTGAAGACCGCGGCTTGCCGCAGTCTGAAGGAGAGCTCGCATGAACTATATGCTGCAAGCTGCCAGCAATACGCTGCTGCTGTCGATTCCTCAATCTGTGATCTGCCTAGCCTTCAGCTTTCAGTTCTGGGGAATGAGGCTGGAGCTGTACTGGCGCAAGGTGCTGTTGCTAGGCGTGCTGCATTCGCTCTATCTGAATGCCCTAATGCCGATCACCCCGCTGCCGGTGCATTTTCTCAATGCGCTTATTTCATTTGCTGCGCTGTTCTTTCTCCTGTTCCGCACGATCGGCCTGCAGATGAAGCTGATGATTCAGATTACCTTTTACCTTATTGTTATTATATCCGATACGTCGGCGATATGGATGGGTTCCGGCCTTCTCGGGCTCGAACGCATGGCTGACGCCTCGCTGGCAGACCGGATGCTGCTCTGCTGGCCGTTAGTGGCTGCGATCGCTGCGCTGTGCTGGCTGTTATACGACCGCTCCTGCTACCCAGGACAAAGAATACGGCGCTTCCTGACAAGCAGGCATCATCGGCCGATGTTTCTGTTTATTGTGCTGATCTTCATTCAGACGGTTATTATGGTGGCTTACTTCTTCTCTCGTTTCTTCACACGCTATGACGAGATGAGCAAGATGCTATTCTATATCGGACTTGCTGCGACACTGTTCGTCAGCTTTGCCGCCATCTCCCTGCTGATCCGAACGCGAGAAGAAGCGATCCGCATGACGCGCAGCGCATATGTGAGCGATGTAATGCAGATGCTCACCTCGATTCGTGGGCAGCGGCATGACTTTCTGAATCATATCCAGGTCATCTCCTCCATGCTCACGATGAAGAAATATGATCAGCTCAAAAGCTACATAGAAGAAATCGCCATCGATCTGCAAGCTCAGAACAGTCGCAACGGCCCGCTTCCCGGCGCAGCCGTCGCCGCACTCGTCCAGTCGAAGCAGGTAGCAGCCGATGCGCGGCAAATCTGCTTCAATCACGAAATTCCCGCGAAGCTGGCGATGTCGCATCTGCGTAATACCGACCTGATCCGTATCCTGGGCAATCTGATCGACAATGCGTTCGATGAGGCTGCTACGCTGCCTGCTGGCGAGCGCTTCACCAATCTGGCACTGCGCCAGCAGGAGCAGCGGCTGGAGATTGAGGTCATGAACAGCGGCCGATTACTGAGCGAGGAGGAGCGGCAGATGATGCTGACCCCCGGCTATTCGACCAAGGACAACCATCATTCGGGACTTGGCCTTGCGATCGTCTCTGACCTGGTCAGTCGCTACAACGGCACCCTCTCCGTCGATTCTGACCCGCAGGGCATCATCATCAGGGCCGTGCTCCATGATCAGCCTCCCAAGCAGGAGGCGCTGCTGTAGACTTGGCGTCTGTTATGTAGAACCAAATGAATTACACCACAGCCAAACCTCAGGAATGTTGCTACTACAGCATTCTTGGGGTTTGGTCTTTTTGATGTGCTTAGACTGAAATGCTTACTTAACGGACAGCCTCGTCTGACTGCCTGATTGATATGTCCTTTAGGTACGCTGTATGTTTTTGGGAACCCTTCTCTGATTTAGGCGTATGTAAGTATCAAAACCCTAAGGAGAGATAAATTGACATCCATAATTAGCTTGATGAAGAACTTTAAATCGTTAATATTAATGTTTTCATTGGTAACAGCAGGCATCATCATTCTAAGCTTTGGAATAGCATTATTTCTGAAGCCCGATCTTATGGAAATTATGAATTGGACTGATCGCAAAGGCTTCACAATGAATAAAACGCAATCAGAAAAATTTCTTCAATATATCATCAATAATGGAGTTAAAGTTCCTTTTCAGATGTTTATTTTAGCGTTTATTCCGATTCAGTTGGTTTATTATTTACCCGTTGCATTAACAGCGGCCGTGACCGGGATCATTTTTTATCTCCCACTCGCACCTCAGTTACAAGACAAAATGAGTTTTTTCAACATTTTTTCGGGCGTTTTTCCACATGCTTCAATTGAATTTCTTTCTTTTTGTATCATATCGGCAGTGCTGTGTCTACTTAATACAGCAATCCGAGGTCGCTTGTTTAATAAAGTCAACTCGGAAACTGGGGTTGTTAATGCATTGAAGAAGGTTACCATAGCATATTGTTTTGTTGCATTTCCCATGCTTGTTATAGCCGCTTTCATTGAAGCGTTTATTACTCCCATGATTGCATAAGTGCAACTGGAGCGGCATTCTTGTGCAACCTGTTATACCATGAAAATAGGGGCGTCCAAAGTCAGCCTACCACTGACTTTCTGGACAGCCCCGTCTTTTAAGATGAGCTAATCAATGTGCAGCGCATAAAACTCGACGTTGTCCTGCTGGTAGACCTGATAGCTATTCATGTAATTGTACCAGATGATTGTATCGCCCTGCACAAGCGGCGCCATATTCCCTGGCGATGGGACTCCTTCCAAGCTCGTCGGTTGTCGCAGCAGCTTACCTGTTCCATCGACCACCGCGTAAAACAAGCTCCAACGATTCTGTTTATCCGATTCTTTCCATAACAATGCAAACTTGTTATCATTCACCTTCACCAGATGGGTCTCTGTAATGTTAATGTTGGATTTCACAGAATGATGGGTAAGCCAGATTAATTTAGCATCGCTATCATTCTCTGCATCCTTCGGCACGATGCCGAGAAACAGGTTTTTGGTATTGCTCTGGCCATATTGTTCTGTATGTGAAACACTTGATCCGAGCATCAAATAACTGTTCTTTGCCACCTCTAGTCCACCCAGATGCGCACCGGTGTAATTATCTCCAATCTCCCCTGGAAACTCCATAAGGTTAATCTTTTTTCGGATTGCACCATCCTGCTCTACTTGAAGGACGATAGCGCGGGGATACGCATCCCCAAGGTCAGCATAAACAATCTGCTCTTGATCGAAGCGGGCATATGTGGCAAATGAGTGGCCGACGTGGTTGTTCGGCCATTCTCCTCCGGAGTACAGCAGCTTCATATCCTTCATATCGATCTGGAAATTAATATTGGATTGGTGCTGTTTTCCATCCGCTGACATATAGCGCAATCTTGCAGAGTGAATCACCAATTTCCCCTGATAGCTGTCCATTGTCAAATTGCTGTGATAGAATGGTCCGGTTACGTAGACATCCTTGATATCAACCTGCCCGACCTTAGCCCATGTCTTGTCGTATTTGACAACACGGTACACGGTTTTGCTGTCTTGCTCCTCTGGATTAGACTGACCATAGACGACATAATAGTAACCGTCTTCTCCGAGGTGAACTCCGCCCAACTGGTCTAATTCATTCTTGAGTATCAATTCTTTGCTTCTTCCAAACGTAGAGGTAAGCTGCTGAATTCGCAATTTATTGTCGAAGGCGCTGTTCTCCACCAAAACCATGTTTCCATTATTTTTCAGCAAAAATCGCGTAGCGACACGAAATGAGTTATCGTAAAAATAATCGTTCGTGCGATCTGTAACTATATTCGATGCGTACACAGACAGCTTGGGATGGGTAAATATCCTTACAATTTTACTGCCTGGCTGCCAAACAACCTTGCTATTGAGATGCTCCGAGACGAAGCGAACAGGAATTAGCACTCTCCCCTGTTTCATTCTGGCAGGTACCGGCATCGTGACAGGCCTTCCGTCGATGGTTGCCACAGGATGATCCACTTGCAATTGGATAACCTTTCCCTTTAATTTGGTTGTAATTGAACGATGGGTTGCATCCCATTCAATCGATGCGCCCAACGCCTCAAGAAGGGCTCTCATAGGTATGAGCGTACTCCCTTGCTCCGTCTCAGTCGGAACATCGGAATGAAGAAACTTACCATTTACACAGACAAATATTAAATCTTCCAGTTTGGGCAAATCCGAATAATCGTATTCGATAAGCTCCCCGTCTGTAGTGATAACACCGCTTGGCCGTGTGCTGGGATGTCTTTGCTCCGACGCTTTCTGATAGCAGCTATCCTCGTTATAAGCGAGTACAATTGGGCTTGGAAGCAAGCCAAACCATAGTGTGATCATTATTGCAGTTGCTGCTAATTTCTTGAACATTTCGATTCTCCTCCGTTGATGAACTCATTCTTCATTTTATTTTCATAAAAGGTATTATCGTTCTTCCATGGTAAATCTTCCATCATGTTTAGTAAAGCTTCAGAAGCAGCCTGTAGCTCGTCCTTACGGCTTGCTCTTATTCGGGGAAAGGGGAGTTTAACATATTATGGTTTTAATGGTAGTATAATGAGTGTGCACTAATAAGCCGTCTAGGAGGATGAGAGCATGCCGGGATTCATGAAGGTTTTCTATGCGGATGATATAGGGCTTCTAAGAGAAAGCTCATGGAGCTAGAACGATGAGAGATGACAATAACAGATATGCCTATATGCAGTCGAAAGGTAAAACCTACCTTTTCGTGATTCAGCCATTACTTGCTTCAGGGGCGGCAACCCTGACGTTTCTCGGCGTGCAATACCTGTTCATGTGGCTCGAATACAGCCCATTCGCCAACGAGGTATTTATGAAGGCCGTTACATCAGGATGGTATCTGATTGTGCTCCTGTTTATCTTCATTTATAGCGTAATAGCCATTATCAACGTAATCAGTTGGGCATATTATAAGAGAAAATTGAGGTAAGCCCTCCGGTGGAATAATATTCCGGCAATTGTGTGCCATTCACGTAGGCGAATTGACTGACGGACACTATGGCGCTTGGCTAACAGTTGGCGCTTACCATCCCCGTTCGGGACATTCACCCTAAAGATGACGCCATGCTAGGCGTACACAAAAAACCAGCTAATGTTAGACAAACATTAGCTGGCTCGTGGGGCTACCCCTTCTGTATGATTGGGAAAACATCGACTTAGCCTAGGCCGCGGCCAATTTGGCTCCGATTCATGGGAGGCTTTCACAAGTTCGAGAATGTAATGCTACTGTACCCAAATACCACCGTCAATGATTTGTGCTGTACCAGTAATATATGAAGATTCATCACTCGCTAAGAAAAGAACTAAGTTAGCAACATCTTCTGGAGTACCAAGACGTTTTAGTGGAACTGCATTAGCAATAGCTTGTTTCGCTTCATCTGTTGTGAACGTATCTCTTGTCATTTGAGTATCAATAGCTCCAGGATGAATCGAATTCACTCGAATATTCTCAGTTCCTAATTCAAGAGCTGCAGCACGAGTAACAGCTTCCACAGCACCTTTACTTGCCGTATATGGGTTAAAACCACCTGCAGCAATTATACTAGCAAGAGATCCAATATTAATGATGGAGCCGACGCCCGCTGTTCTCATATAAGGAATAACGGTCTTGATTCCTGCAAATTGACTCCATGCATTAATGTCGATGGCCTTTTTCCAAATGTCATATGTGACATCCATAAATGATTGCATCGAAAGGATCCCAGCATTATTCACAAGGACATTTATGAGACCGAACTTGCTTACACCCTCTTCGGCAACCTTCCTCCACTCTTCTTCTGAAGAAACATCATGTTTCAAGGCTATTGCGCTCCCTGGAAACTCCACATTGATCTTTTCTACAACCTGAGAAACATTGTCAAATTGAATATCTGTAGCGATGACTTTCGCCCCTTCTTTAGCGAACAAATAGGCCTCGCTTGCTCCTTGACCATTCCCAGCACCTGTAATTAAAGCTACCTTTCCAGATAAACGTCCCATCTGTAGATCCTCCTGTTCATATACCGAAATTTAAACATGCAATTCCTAAAAAACGCTTACACATTTATAATAGAACTATGTGATAAGGCATACAATAATCAGCAAATACGAAAGTGTTGATGGATCAACAAATAGGGTGATCGTCGTTGAGTCATGCCATATTTAATGAACATAAGGAGATGAAGTATTGACTATCTCAAATCGCCGAAAAAGAAAACAGCAAATAACGATTAAATCATTGAAAAATGCTTTAATTGAATTAATTTTAGAAAACAATGAAGTTGAATTGATAACCATTGGGGAAATTTCTAATCGAGCTGATTTGAATCGTGGAACATTCTATATTCACTATAAGGACAAAAACGAAATTTTAGAGGCTTTATACTATGATGCGATAGAAGGACTTCAACAAGCTCTTCGGACGCCATACAAAAATACGAATAAAGTACTACTGAATGAGCTTGTAGTTCCTTCAACAAAACTGATCTTTGAACACATTGAAACAAACAAAAAGTTATTTAAGGCGTTAGATCTTATCGATAAAGATCCAAACCTATATAAACGTCTTGAGCAGATGTTTTGGAGCTTATTTACTACAGAAATTCTTTTTGAACGAGATTCTCTGTCAGGAGAAACAGAATACGAAATTTTTCTAAGCTATCAACTTCATGCGACACTTGGTGTCATTAAATATTGGATTTCGAGGGACTTTATGTACTCTTCTGCTTTTATGTCAGAGCAACTAACCTCATATTATTCACATCGAGTTACTGCGATGAATTTCAAATAAACGGATTAAGCATAACAATAAGTTAAAGTATCCTTCAACATAAAAAGCGGGTTTGAAAGATGCACACAATCAATTGACGACGTTGAAAAATTAGGTTAGGAGCAAGGCTGCAGCGTCGGACGATGCGGCCTTGAAGAAAGCGACTAGTAAACCTCATAACAGAGCTAGCCTTTTCTGGCTCAAACCAGAAATCAGTGCTTGACTTGGGCCGAGATGAGACGCTACGGGACAGAGGGTTCTTCCGATCGCTGTTAAAGCCCGATTCCTTTTATTTATTTGAGGACTATGGTGGGAATCGGTCTTTAAAGGCGAACACTGACGTTTCTCCAGATTCCCTCCGCCCCTCCGCTAAGCTCTGTTTTCTGTCAAGCACTCCTATCGCCCTCCATGATCGGAAATGTCAATCTGATTGGTTAGTCGCTTGTTCTCGCAATCACGTTTACTTTACTGACCATGGGGTTGTATTACCACGCCGCTATTCATGTGGAAGGCAGGTTTACAGATGGATCTCATTGTCGTTAGAATCGAAGAACTTGACCGATACAACCTGGTGCTTGCTTCGGACAAAGGACTCCAGTTCAATAATATAGGTACGTTCCTGGTTATCCATTAACAATTCTTTTTGGAATTCCCCATCCATAAACACCTTACAATATGTGGCTTGGTTCAATAATTGATCGTCGTTAATCATCAGTCCTACAGCACCATCCAAGTAGCCCGCAAGTAAGGCCTTATTTTCTGCTAAGTTAATATCTTCAGTACTCTCACTCACAAGCCCATTCATACCTTTAACAAGTTGATGATGTTCATCCATGTAGAGCGTATAAGCTCCAATTTGCTTTTTGTTTTCAAAAAATATAAATACGGCTCCTTGCGAGGTCTTCTTCACATCAACAACATCCAAATTATGTTCTCGAATAACCTCATCAATCATCTGATCCGTCACTTCATTGATTGTATTATTACATCCCAAGACGCTTACCAAAAATAATGAAGTGATGACGATCATAATGAAGGATCTCATAGAAAACATCCCCTAAAATGCTACATCACCTCCCTAATTCCAGGAGGTTGATGTGGCATATGTATTCGAATGAAAAAGTCATATAAGTCAATAGTTTACATTTTATAGTTTTTATGGTATTAAACCTAAAGAAGCTAAACAACGCTACGTCTCCACTATGATTTACAAATTCGACTATACGAGCGGAGGGAAACGATGTATAAGTATGGATTACTATTTTTATTTGGCGCTCTTACTCAATATTTTATAGCCCTTTACTGGACGCAGTATTTAATGCTTAAAAAACTTGAGATAACAAATAGCGTTTCTGGTTCGATTGTAGAAAACATCCCCCTAGAATTTTGGATCATCTACAATGTCGAGCTCATTATCGCGGGCATTCTTATATTAATCTCACTATTTAAAAGTAAATTAAGTACTACGATTATTGACAGAATTAAAAAAGGTTAATAAATGACCGGAAAATCCTCTGCCTCCTGTTAAGAAAGAACCACACTTGCGGATCAAATAGCGGCTAGCAACCCCTAAAAGGGGCTAGCCGCTACTCCTTTTCATAGTCATATGTATTAGAATCAGTATCGCAGTTAAATAAAGCACATAGCGTAACGAGTGCAGATACATAAAAGTCCTCAGTGGATAGACATCGTCAGCATCTTGGAATAAATAAGGTATAGCAATATTAATAAGAGCACCCAATAAGAATAAAGAGAATACCCCAAGCATTCTCCAATTCCTTCTCTTGAATGTCAAATATGCCCCAGCCAGTAGAGCTACAATATACATGCCTTGAAATATAAATAGAATCATATTGCCCTCCATGATCGGAAATGTCAATCTGATTGGTTAGTCGCTTGCTCCCCAATCAAGTTAACTCTACAGATCGGGGACAACAACAGCCTATCCCCCGTCATTGTGCAGAAGGATTAGGCTATTGATCTGCCACGACAACTGAAGCTAAGCAAATGAAAAACTCGATAGTGATAGCTCCCTAAATATTATACTTTTCTTTAATTTCCATTTTGATTTTCTCACGGTTTTCAATTTCAGTAAGATCATTGGTGTCAGTATAAGTAAAATTCTTACCATCATGATTTCCTACACTATATTTTCCGTATGCTAAGGACATTATGCTATAGTGCCCCGAATCCATCTTTTTCAAGAAGATAACGTATGTCTTACCTTTCTCCATTTCAGAATAATCTTCAAATTTCAATTTGACTCTTCCAGTAAACTCCTGAACAAGCCCAACCGGCTCTATGACTTCGATTGATTTATCTTGTTGTACATCGGGGTCATTGGATTGAATCACCCTATGCACCTCAAATTTAGTCAACGTATAGTAATCCTGAATCGTCTGTGCTTTCCCCCCCTCAAAATAAGTTACCCTATGATCACGATCCTCAAAAGCATCCGTCGGAGAACCAATCAGCACCAAATCCGCAGCCTCCTCTAATGAGGCAAGGTCATTATAAGGTACTACTCTTGCATGCGAAATACTCGTTGTCATTTTGTTATACACAAATGTATAGTAGGAGGATGCACCACCTGCTACGAGCACCAAAGCTAGTAATCCTATTATAATGTTGTATAGAGCCTTGTGATTGCGTGTTGGCTCGTCCATTTCAGTACTCAAACTCTAACGGTATGCTATAGGCATTCCCATCACATTCGAAACTTGCTAATACAGATACCATAGAATCTCCCTTCGGTGCCTGAAACATAGTCGGAGCACTATAAGTTATGGTTTCGTTTGACTTTAATACTGTCTTTAATCCAATGCTATCAAAGGTATGGGCTATATTACTTCCCCTTGATGCAACTAAAACTGAAATCAGGGGATTAGAATGATGAATTTGAATATCTTGATCCCCTTTATATTTCAATTTTCTCGTAATTAATATTGAATTATCCTCATTTTCCTTTAAATCAACAATGATCTCAAAATCTCCTTTACTCGCCGAATATAACATAGTTTTTTCCTCTTCATCATTATAGTTACAACTTGATACGATGCAAACAATACTGACAATAAACATTAGTTTGAGCATTGATTTCATTTCGCACTCCCCCCTTGAAATAAATAATCGCGGTATCCATTAATAATTTGTTACGATTTGATTAATATCAAGATCACTAAAGGAGTAGCCTATGTGCGAGAATACTGAATAGTATGTATCACTTATTGTTACTCATCCTTTATCAATGCCATGCGCATGAAATTGAACTGACAATTGGTGAACCGCTGGCTGAATCAACCTGCGCTCCTTTGAATACCTGCCATATCCGTGTTTCCTGCGCAGCAAAAACTCCTATGCAAGTACCAATGGATAATCCAACTACAAGGGGTATAGTATAAGTTGTCGCCTCATTAAATAAGACACTGTTAACAATCAAAATGTTTCATCTATTTTTGGGAGATTATCCACATAAATACTCTCCATTCCCTCCCTTATTAATAAGTGCCAAGTAGGTATGGAAGTTATAGAAAGGAAGCAAAACGTATTTCCATGCTTCCTTGATGTTCCGAACATAGATGCCACTGGACAGTAGATAGATGGCATATAGTCACGATCGTTCCCCCTTCATCCTTCTATTTCGTGCTGCCCAACATCATCAACAGGTGCTGCTCTTTCTCCTGTTTTTCCTGTCCCGGCTTTAGTCCTCGTGCATGGATCTCTAGGAGCAGCAGGTCAAGGAATTCCTTCTCAAGCTGTAGTTCGACGGCATCCTCATATACGGTCATAAGCTCCTGATCTGTGAGTGATTTCATAGGGTTCTCGCCTCATTTAGGATTTATCTTGTTAAGGATCATTTTCTTGTTCTGGCGTTCTTCACCAAGGTCATTCTTCGGGAATGGCGCAGCCACGAATAATAGCTTCTCAAATCTCGCAGCTCCAACGATTCCGATAGTCTGCCCAAGAAGGTAATGATCAACATCTTGTGCAGAGGGTTGCCGATCAGGTCCCTCTCTTGTTCGGATACGGCAAAGTTCACAACCATGAGAAGATCATCATCGACGATATAGACGTCTTCATCGTGCCGGTAATACGGTTCAATCTGACCACGCTTCAGCCGATCCCATATGAACTGG
>Ga0160502_100366_pt1 | contig 35694 bp, 33 predicted proteins | sample DIDnMG_14_FD_108237 | JGI IMG/M metagenome (GOLD analysis project Ga0160502, IMG submission 108237) | Enriched soil microbial communities from UW Madison campus, WI, USA - DID2933_E24_Xylan MG | ecosystem: Environmental > Terrestrial > Soil > Unclassified | place: USA: Madison, Wisconsin... | reverse complement strand
GATAGTGATAAAAACAAATTTTTATTACGAGGAAAATACAAATCTTCAGGTAGTAGCGGTATTCCAATTGGAGCTTTCAACGTTCCTCAAGGATCTGTTGTTGTAACTGCTGCAGGAAGGGTTTTAGTCGAAGGTATTGACTACAGTGTAGATTACCAATTGGGAAGAGTACAGATTTTGGACCCTTCATTGCAAGCTTCAAATACGCCAATCGAGGTTTCGTTAGAGAACAACTCTATCTTTGGTCAGCAGACTAGAAGATTTATGGGAGTAAATGTTGAACATAAAATCTCTGATAAATTTGTTGTTGGCGGGACTTTATTAAAAATGACAGAGCGTCCTTTTACTCAAAAATCAAGTTATGGGCAAGAATCTGTAAATAATACTATTTTTGGTTTCAACGGAAATTATGCGACAGAAGTTCCATTCTTAACAAGACTGGCTAACAAATTGCCAAATATTGATACAGATGTTCCTTCTAATCTTTCGATTCGTGGAGAAATTGCATTTTTAAAACCAGATGCGCCAAAAGCAAGTGACTTTGAAGGAGAGGCAACTATTTATATTGATGATTTTGAAGGATCTCAAACAACAATCGATATGAGATCTGCATATGCTTGGAGTTTGGCTTCAACGCCATTTATTAATTCAGCAACAGATAATACTTTTAATGCTAGTTCAAATACATTAGAGTATGGTTATAAGCGTGCAAAATTAGCTTGGTATACGATTGATCCTATTTTCTATTCCTCAAAGCCATCTGGAATTTCAAATGATGACTTATCATTAAATTCAACCAGAAGAATTTACAGTAGAGAGCTTTATCCAAATACAGATATTGCACAGGGGCAGATTCAAGTTGTAAATACGCTTGATTTAACGTATTATCCATCAGAGAGAGGGCCTTATAATAATAATCCAAATTTTTCAACAAGTAATCCATCAACCAATTTTGGTGGAATTATGCGTGCCCTAAACTCTACAAACTTTGAGCAGGGTAATGTAGAATACATTCAGTTCTGGGTACTTGATCCTTATGTTGGAAATGGAGAAGCGCAGCCAAGTAACGTTGGTAAAATTTATTTCAATTTAGGTGAAGTTTCTGAAGACGTTCTAAAGGACGGAAGAAAACAATATGAAAATGGTTTAGGACCAGATCAGATAATGGTAAATCCTCAGCCACTTTGGGGAGATGTGCCAGCTTCTCAATCATTAATTTATGCATTTGATACCAATCCAGATAATCGTAAGAATCAAGACGTTGGTTTAGACGGTTTGCCAGATGCTAAAGAAGGGTCGATTTATACCAATTATGCAGGTGAAGCGGATCCTGCAGCTGATAACTATATTTACTATTTAAATACAGATGGAGGCGTTTTAGAGCGTTATAAAAGGTATAATGGAACTGAGAACAACTCTGCTGTAAGTGTTGATGATCCAAATCGCGGTTCGACAACTCTTCCAGACGTTGAAGATATCAATCGTGATAATACCATGAGTACAATCAATGCGTATTATGAATACAGTATTGATTTAAAACCAGGAATGCAGGTTGGGGAAAATTATATTAGTGATATTCGTGAACCAGAAGATGTAGGTAATGTAGAATTGCCAAACGGATCTACTACACGTGCAAGATGGATTCAGTTTAAGATTCCTGTTTCGCAACCTAAAAACACCATTGGAAATATTACCGATTTTAGATCGATCCGTTTCATGCGTATGTTTATGACTGGATTTAATGATCAAATGACAGTTCGTTTTGGAGCATTAGATTTAGTTCGAGGAGAATGGAGAAGATATACAGGAACACTCGACGCTTCTGATACAAATCCTGATGATGACGGAACTGAATTTGATGTTGCGGCAGTAAATATCCAAGAAAACAGTACAAAATGTCCTGTAAACTATGTTATTCCTCCAGGAGTTCAAAGAGAGCAATTGTATAATAATAATACAATTATTAACCAAAATGAGCAGTCGTTGGCAGTGCGAGTTGGCGGTACTGGATTACAGTATCAAGATTCTAGGGCGGTTTTTAAAAATGTAAGTGTTGATATGCGTCAGTACAAAAAATTGAAAATGTTCCTTCATGCTGAATCGCTTCCAAATGAAAATCCTCTTTTGGATGATGAAATGATTGGATTTATCCGTTTTGGTAACGATTTTACGCAAAACTTTTACCAAATTGAGATTCCTTTAAAAGTAACAACAACAGGTGGTTCTTGTTCCATAACTCCAAGCCAAGTTTGGCTAGATGAAAATAATATTGACTTAGCGCTTGATTTATTAACCCGAATGAAAATTAAGGGAATGTCTGTTGATATTAATTCTGGAAAAAGAGATATTAATGGAGTGTATTATCCAGATGATGATCCAGATTTAATTCCAAGTGGAGGTGATGGTGACAGCAAATTAAGATTAGGTATTAAAGGAAATCCAAATTTTGGTTTAGTACGAAATTTAATGGTCGGAGTAAAAAGTGCTGCCGATCATAAAGATATTAAAGGAGAGGTTTGGTTTAATGAGCTTCGTATGTCTGATTTGGAGAACAAAGGAGGTATGGCAGCTTTATTAAATGTTGATACCAACATGGCTGATTTGATGACATTATCTGCTTCAGGTAAAAAGAGTACAATTGGTTTTGGTTCTCTTGAACAAGGAGCCAATGAAAGAGATCGTGAAGATATTCAGCAGTATAATATCGTAACTAATATTAATTTAGGAAAATTACTTCCTCAAAGATGGGGAATTAATCTTCCGTTTAATTATGCAATTGGTGAAGAAATTATTACGCCAGAATATGATCCGTTTAATCAGGATATTAAGCTAGATCAATTAATTGCTGAAACAACAGACCCTGCAGAAAAAGATAATATCAGAACACGTGCAATAGATTATACTAAGCGTAAAAGTATCAACTTTATTGGAGTAAGAAAAGACAGAGCGCCAGAGCAAAAACCTCATGTATATGATGTGGAGAATTTCACATTCTCTCAATCTTATAATCAAGTTGAACGTCATGATTATGAAGTAGAAGATTATGAAGATGAGCAGTCTAATACTTCTGTAAATTATGCTTATACATTCCAGCCTAAAGAAGTAGTTCCTTTTAAGCAAACCAAATTCATGAAAACAAGTGAATATTGGAAACTATTAAGCGATTTTAATTTTAACTACCTGCCGTCGAATGTATCTTTTAATACCAATATTTTAAGACAAAGCAACCGTCAGCAATATAGACAAGTTGATGTAGAAGGTATAGGTTTAGATCCTCTTTATAGAAGGAATTTTGCATTTAATTATCAGTACGGTTTTGGATTTAACTTGACGAAATCATTGAAATTAAATTATACAGCAGCATCTAACAATATTGTAAGAAACTTTTTGAATGACGATAATACGCCAAAAGAAGACTTCAATATCTGGGATGATTACTTGGATATTGGTATACCAAATCAGCACTTACAGCAGTTGGTTCTGAATTATGATATTCCGATTAATAAAATTCCAATTTTTAGTTTTGTTAAGGCTACTTATTCATATACAGCTGATTACAATTGGCAAAGATCATCAACTGCACTTTCTCAATACGTTGACGAAAATGGAGTGTCGTGGGATTTAGGAAATACAGTTCAGAATGCAAATTCGAATACTTTTTCTACGACATTAAATATGAATACGTTGTATAAATATTTAGGGTTGACACCAGGTGCAAAACAAGCGGCAAAAGCAAAACCGGCAGCACCGCCAAAACCAGGTGAAAAAATTGTAAATACAGCTAAACCAGTAACAAGCAGCAGTCCTTTTTATGATGGTTTAATTGGAGTTTTGACGAGTATTAAGAATGTTCAGATTAATTATACTAAAAACAGTGGTACAGTTCTACCTGGATATATTCCTGGAGTAGGTTTCTTTGGTACATCTAAACCTTCATTAGGATTTGTTTTTGGTAGTCAAGATGATGTACGTTTCGAAGCGGCTAAAAATGGTTGGCTGACGAGTTATCAAAATTTCAATCAAAATTTTACACAGGTAAGCAATAAGCTTTTGAAAATAACAGCAAATGTTGATTTGTTTCCAGACTTAAAAATTGATTTGGCGATGGATCGCGCTTATTCTGAAAATTCATCAGAGCAATATAGTGTTGATCCTGCAACTGGCCAATATTTGCCTTTGTCGCCATATACTTATGGAATGTTTTCTATTTCGACAGTCTTAATTAAAACTTCTTTTTCTACGAGTACAGAAACAGAATCTGCGGCATTTGATGATTTTAGAAATAATCGTTTGACTATTGCCAATCGTTTGGCAGAACAGCATTATGGTGGAGCTGCAATTCCTAGATATGGTGATGCAAATAATCCAATTCCAGATGAATCTGATCCAAATTATAAAATTTATTCATCAAACGTTGGTTATCCAATTGGTTTCTCAAAAAGTAATCAAGCAGTTTTATTGCCATCATTCTTGGCGGCTTATACTGGAGGAAATGCTTCAAATAGTTCGACAGATATTTTTAGAAGTTTCCCTATTCCGAACTGGAGTGTGAAATACAACGGATTGATGCGTTACAAATATTTTAAAGATCATTTTAGACGTTTTTCATTGCAACATAATTATAGAGCTTCTTATACAATTAGTCAATTTAGATCAAACTTTGACTATTATGAAACTCCAGGAGGTCAGGATGTGAACACAAATTTCTATAACAAAACGATCATGTCAAATGTGAATTTAGTAGAGCAGTTTAGTCCACTTATTAGAGTAGACTTCGAGCTGAAAAATTCATTCCGTTTGCTAACAGAAGTTAAGAAAGACCGTGCCTTGTCTATGAGTTTTGACAATAACTTGCTGACAGAGGTTAAAGGAATTGAATATGTTGTTGGAATGGGGTACCGTTTTAAAGATGTAATTATCTCTTCTAGACTTGCAGATAATCCAACAGGAATTATAAAAAGCGATATAAACCTGAAAGCCGATTTCTCATATAGAAACAATGCCACTTTGGTTCGATATTTAGATTACGATAATAATCAGCTGGCAGCAGGACAGAATATATGGACTTTAAAAGTGTCAGCAGATTATGCTTTCAGTAAAAACTTAACCGCAATATTCTATTATGACCATTCGTTCTCGAAAGCAGTTATCTCAACTTCATTTCCTTTAACAAATATTAGATCAGGTTTCACACTTCGTTATAATTTTGGAAATTAATTTGGGTTTCTAAACTAGATTTATTAGAAGATTATTACATTTGTGGCTTAAATTTTAAATTATCAATTTTCAAACATACTATTATGAGCATACCAGCAAATTTAAAGTACACAAAAGATCACGAATGGGTTAGCATCGAAGGAGATGTTGCGACTGTAGGAATTACTCATTTTGCACAAAAAGAGTTAGGAGATATCGTGTATGTTGAGGTAGAAACTTTAGATCAGACACTTTCAAAAGATGAGGTTTTTGGAACTGTTGAGGCTGTAAAAACAGTTTCAGATTTATTTTTACCATTAACAGGTGAAATCATTGCTTTTAATGAAGATTTAGAAAGTGCTCCTGAAACTGTAAATTCAGATCCTTATGGAGCTGGATGGATGATTAAAATAAAAATTGCTGATGTGTCAGAAATTGATTCTTTATTATCAGCTGATGACTATAAACAATTAATCGGTGCCTAAACAGCTGCTTTTAATTTGGGCCATTATCTGTACAGGAATCATTAGTTATTTTTGTCTTACAGATTCAGGTAACTTACCTGCAGTTAGTATCCCAAGTATTGATAAAATTGTACATTTCTGTTTTCATTTTGGATTTACAATTTCTTGGATTTTGTTTTTCAAAAAAGAATTAAAAGGAAAAGAAGCAGATGATTATAAAGCCTATTTAATTTCGTTTATATTTTCTGTTTTTTTTGGAATTACAATCGAAATCCTGCAAAGTGCTCTTACTATGACTAGAGCTTCAGATGTTGCTGATGTTTTGGCTAATACACTTGGTGCCTTTGTAGCAGTCTTTTCTGCAATCGGATTTAAAAAGCAAATCGATAAAATTTAATATCAAGACCCACTTCGGTGGGTTTTTTTTTACAAGAAAATGAAGTTCTCAAAAAGCTATGTTTTTTGAATATAAAATGTACTTTTGTGCTGGTTTTCTGCAACTTCTATCGAAATGAACGTAAAGCAATATTTGGACTCAACGTATTTAAAAACTGCATCGCAAGCTGGTCTTTCGGAAGCAGAAAATACTATTGTGGTTAAAAATGCAATTGACGAAGCAATTCAAGAAGGATTTAAACTCATTATGATTCGACCAGAATATGTTTCTCTGGCAAAAAAAATGATAATAGAAGCCAACTCGGTTTTGTTGGTAGGGACAGTAATTGATTTTCCAGAAGGGAAGTCAAGTCTTGAAACCAAAATTAAAGAAGCAAACGAAGCTATTTCGGATGGAGCAGACGATTTAGATTTTGTATGTAATTACGAAGCATTCAAGAGCGGTGATCTTGATTTGGTAAAAAAAGAAATCTTAATTGGAACCCAAATAGGTTTAGCGAATGATAAAACAGTTAAATGGATTATCGAAGTTGCAGCTTTAACAGATAAAGAAATTATTCAGTTATCTGCCTTGATTAAAAATGTTGTGGTTTCTAATTTTAAAGAAGATGATTTTGATTCTGTGTTTGTAAAATCTTCAACGGGTTTTTATAATACAGACAATGGTCTTCCAAACGGCGCGACTGTACCAGCAATAATTATGATGCTTGAAAATGCTTCACCTCTTCCTGTAAAAGCGGCGGGAGGTGTTCGTTCATTTGAAGAAGCTTCAGAAATGATTCGTTTAGGAGTTAAGCGAATCGGAACTTCAGCTGCAAAAGCAATTGCAAATGGAGAAATTTCCCCAAATCAATATTAAATAAATACCCATATTTTAAGTGAATAAGTTTTTTTTGTCCTTTGTTTTAATTTTTTCATTCTTTATTGTCTCTTCTCAGCAAAATGGGAGTTCTTCCGTTCAGCCTGGTTTTACGGCAGAAATGTTTCCAGTTTTTCCAAATTGCGAAAATTTGGAAGCTAAAAAATTAGAAAATTGTTTTTATAAAGAAGTTCAGGATTTTGTGTTTAACAATTTTCAAGTTCCAGAAAATTTAAAACAAAACAATTATAAAGGAGAAGTAAAAGTTCTTTTTGAAGTTAATGCTGAGGGTGAATTTAAAGTAATTTATGTTTCTGCAGGAACTGAAGAATTGTCTGAGGAAGCAAAACGTGTGTTTGGAGCATTTCCGAAGATAAAACCTTCAACTTATAACGGAAAGCCAACTTATTCTAAATATACTATTTCTATTGATATTCCGCTAAAAAGCTCAGAGCAGATTGCTGCAGAAGCTTTAGCGGCCGCTGAGATCTTAAAACCAGTTGAAAAACCAATGACTGAACTGGATAGTATAGTATATAAAAAATACAATAATCCAGAATTTGAAAGTCATTTAAATATTCCATTTTCACATAGTTATTATGCGCAGTTTGATGCAGCGATGAATCAAGTAGGAAGTAATAATCATACGGCGTCTAAACCGTATACTTATGCTGAGGTTTCTAAATATTATAATCTAAAGGCAGTCAACGAGTCATTGCAAAAAAAGACTTCGACTTGGCTGGGAAGAAAATGGTGGAACGAAAACCTAGTTCAGATTCAGGGAGAAGATTATTGGCTGGCTTTGAATCCAATTGTTGATTTGCAATTAGGAAAAGCTTCGGATCTTGATGCATCTTATACTTATGTGAATACAAGAGCGCTTAATTTTAGAGGAGGTTTAGGAAAACAGATCAATTTTACTACTACATTTTTTGAAAGCCAAGGTAGATTTGCAGGTTATTTTAATGATTATGCAGAATCAATTAAACCGTCAGGAGGAAATCCTGCAATAATACCAGGAATTGGAATTGCAAAACGATTTAAAACCGATGCTTATGATTTTCCTTTAGCAGAGGCAAATATTACTTTTACTCCAAGTAAGTTTTTTGACCTTCAATTAGGTTATGGCAGAAATTTTATAGGAGATGGTTATCGTTCTTTGCTTGAAAGTGATGGAGCAAGTCCTTATCCATACTTTAAGATTAATACTAATTTTTGGAAAATTAAATATACCAATACTTATATGTGGATGAAAGATGTTCGTCCCGATGTGACTGTAGATGGAACATACGCTACAAAATTTATGGCAAACCACTATTTAAGCTGGAATGTTTCTAATAGATTGAATTTAGGATTCTTTGAATCTGTGGTCTGGACCAATACTAATAATAGAGGTTTTGATGCAAGTTTTGTGAATCCAATTATTTTTTATCGTGCCGTAGAATTTGGATCTTCATCTAAAAGCGGAAATGCACTTTTAGGATTAACAGGCAAATACAAATGGAATAACAGTGTAAATCTGTACTCTCAATTTTTGATTGATGAATTTTCTGTGTCTGATGTTGGAGCGGGAAATCAAAGCTGGAAGAATAAATTTGGATTTCAGTTAGGTGCAAAATATTTCAATGCATTCAACGTAAAAGATTTGTTATTGCAAGTTGAATGGAATAGTGTGCGTCCTTATGTGTATTCTCATAGCTCTGTTATTACAAATTATGGGCATAATAACCAAAGTTTAGGGCATCAATGGGGAGGTAATTTTAGAGAACTTGTCGCAATTGCCCGTTACCATAAAGGACGTTGGCTTGCAGATGCTAAATTTACAGTTGGAACTAGAGGTTTAGATTTTGATACTGCCGAAGACTCTTATAATTATGGAGGTAATATTTATAAAAGTTATGATCTTAATAGACCTTACGATACAGGTGTAAAAATAGGGCAGGGAAATAAAACAAGTGTTTTTATTGCAGATATCCAAGGAGGTTATTTAATTAACCCAATGACCAATTTAAAATTATTCGGAAGTCTAATTTATAGAAATTTTGATCCGACTCAGGAAACAGCTGCGACTTTTAAGCAAAATACGACTTGGTTTAGCATAGGTTTACGTTCAGATATTTTCAACTGGTATTTTGACTACTAGTTTTTAATAAGATTTTTCAAAACAATAGTGTTAAAGATTTGCAAGTTCTTATTTTATGCAGGGTTTATTGAAAAAAATCTATTTTTATAGGTCTATATTCTACAATCTAATTTGTACATTTGCAGCACTCAAAAAAAATACACAAAATACAATAGATTGAACACTGCAAAAAATACATTATCAATCAAATCAATATTTCTAGATTTTAAAGAGATTACTAAAGCTGGTCTGGCTATTAGTGTGTTGTTTTCTTCTATTGCTGGATATTTGTTAGGAGTAGATTCTGAACACCCTTTTAAATGGAGTGTTTTGGCTGTTTTGGCAGTTGGCGGTTACTGTATGGTCGGGGCTTCAAATGCTTTTAATCAAGTAATAGAGAAAGATATTGATTCTTTAATGGATCGTACTAAAAATCGTCCAGTGCCATCAGGACGTATGTCTCCAAAGGTAGCTTTGCTTGTGGCAAGTTTGCTAACTATTTTAGGAATCGCACTTCTTTATACTATAAATGCTAAGTCAGCAATGTTTGCTGCAATTTCTATATTTCTTTATACAAGTGTATATACGCCATTAAAAACAGTAACTTCGTTGTCTGTTTTTGTTGGGGCATTTCCTGGAGCAATTCCTTTTATGTTGGGCTGGGTAGCGGCAACAGGCGAATTTGGCATTGAAGCAGGAACTTTATTCTTGATTCAATTCTTTTGGCAGTTTCCTCATTTTTGGTCTATTGGATGGTTTTTGTATCAAGACTATGAAAAAGCAGGAATTTTTATGCTTCCAACTGGTAAAAAAGATAATGGAACGGCATTACAGATTATATTGTATACAATTTGGCTAATAATAACTTCATTATTGCCTATGTTAGGTTTTACGGGACAATTGTTTATTTCTCCAATTGCAGCTGTTCTTGTATTTCTTTTAGGAATTTGGATGCTTTTCTATGCGGTAAAACTGTATCGGTTAAGAACGGCAAAAGCAGCGAGGACGTTAATGCTAGTAAGCGTGTCTTATATATCGCTTTTGCAAATTGTATTTATAGTAGATAAATTTTTAAGATAGTTATGGAAATGACATTAAAAACAAATGAAGAACAAGCAAGAAAGTCAAAATCAGCAAAACTGATTTTACTTTTTGCGATGGTAAGTATGACCATGATGTTTGCGGGTTTAACAAGCGCATTTGTAGTAAGTAAATCAAGAGCAGACTGGTTGAAGAATTTTGAACTTCCTTCGGCGTTCTATTGGAGTACAGCAGTAATTATTGCATGTAGTGTTACTTTTTATTTAGCTAAAAAAGCTATTCAAAAAGATAACAGAAGCGCAGTTACAAGTTTACTTTTAGGAACTTTAGCTTTAGGGGTTTTATTTGTGGTATTGCAATTCAAAGGATTTGGACAAATCGTTGCAGAAGGATACTATTTTACAGGAGAAGGTAGCTCAATTACTACAACTTTTCTTTATGTTGTAACAGTTACACACCTGTTGCACTTAGCTGGCGGATTAATTTCACTTTTAATTATAATTTATAATCATTTTAAACAAAAATACAATTCGACTCAAACTCTTGGTATAGAACTAGGTGCGATGTATTGGCACTTTTTGGATTTATTATGGGTATATTTATTTTTATTTTTATATTTCTTTAAATAAGAAAAAAACGTAAATTTGGGAACTTTTTAACGAATATCTTTTATGGGAGCGACAGTTACTACTGCAAACAACGACGAAAAAACTTGGGGAGGCGGTCACAATGAGCCTTTAGGAGCAAGTTATGGTAAAATGATGATGTGGTTTTTTATCGTATCAGATGCCTTAACATTCTCTGGATTTCTAGGAGCTTATGGTTTTTCTAGATTTAAATTTATTGAAACTTGGCCTTTGGCTGATGAAGTGTTCACTCACTTCCCATTTATGCATGGTGTTGCGGCTCCAATGTATTATGTAGCATTAATGACTTTTATTTTGATCTTTTCTTCTGTAACAATGGTATTAGCTGTTGATGCAGGACACCAATTGAAAAAAACAAAAGTTGCAATCTACATGTTCTTAACTATTATTGGAGGTTTAATTTTCGTTGGTTCTCAAGCTTGGGAATGGAAAAACTTCATTAAAGGTGAATATGGAGCAGTTGAAACTGTTGGAGGTAGCTTACTTCAGTTTGTGGACAAAGATGGTAAAAGAGTAGCTTTAGCTGATTTTGCTGTTAAATTGCCAGAACAAAGAGAAGCTTTAACAAGAAGCCATTCAACTTGGTTTATGGAAGATGCTGAGTCTGTTCCTTCTTACACAGTTGCTGAAGTTCAGGCTGGATTTAAAGCTCACCCTGAAATTTTAATTAGAACAGAAAAACTTACAGATAAAAAGCAAAAAACAGTCTTATCAAGAGAAGAATCTGAAAAACATTTAGCTACTGCTAAATATGTAGTAGAAGGTGCTAACTTGATCAGAAACGAGTATGGTAATAAATTATTCGCTGATTTCTTCTTCTTTATTACAGGTTTCCACGGATTCCACGTATTCTCTGGAGTTATCATCAATATCATTATTTTCTTTAATGTATTATTAGGTACATACGAGAAAAGAAGAAGCTACGAAATGGTAGAGAAAGTTGGATTATACTGGCACTTTGTAGATTTAGTTTGGGTATTTGTATTTACAGTTTTCTACCTAGTTTAATTTTTAGAATTTAATTATTATGTCACACGAGCACGTATCAAATATAAAAAGAATCTGGTTTGTTTTCGGATTGCTTTCAGTAGTAACTACAATTGAAGTTATCTTAGGGATCTACAAACCTGGAGTATTAGAATTTAATCATTTTGTTGGATTGAATCTATTAAACTGGATTTTCTATATCTTAACAATTTTCAAAGCATATTATATTGTATGGGCATTTATGCACATGGAAGGTGAAAAAAGCAGCCTTAGATGGTCTGTTGTTTCTCCTGTTATCTTCCTAGTTTTATATTTATTGTTTATTCTGTTAACAGAAGGACATTATATTTATGGGGTTTTTAAAGATTCTACTATTAAATGGAATTTTTAACATGATATTAATTCGAAAAGAAGCTCCGATTTACGGAGCTTTTTTTATTTTTGTACCTCAATAATTCTCCGTTAATACAATGAAAAAAAATATAGTTCTCTTTGTACTTTTTGTATTGCCAATTGTAGCGTATTTATTTTTCGCTTCTGGTGTAAATAGTTTTACGACACTTCCTGTAATAACACCAAAAGTTGCTGATTTTGGAAATTGGAATTCATTAAACGGAAAAAAAATCTCCCTTAATAAAAAGATCACCGTATTAGGTTTTTCGGGCTCGAACATTTTAGAAAATAGAGGGAATTATTTTAATTTAAATGAAAAGATCTACAAACGTTATAATGGTTTCGAAGATCTTCAGTTTGTAGTTTTATGCCCGATTGGAACAGAAAAAGATGCTCAAAAAATCGTTGATGCTTTATCACCTTTTACAGATGTTAAAAACTGGAATTTTGTATTTGCTTCAAATGAAGAGATCCAGAAATTTTATGACGGATTGCATTTAAAAGAAAAACTAAATCAAAATCTTGGGACTTCGAATGTTTATATTATTGATAAAGAAAGAAACCTAAGAGGAAGAAAAGATAAAGAAGAGTATAAAGAAGGATATGATACTTTTCATCCGTCAGAGTTAAGTAACGAAATGCTGGATGATTTCAAAATTATCTTATACGAATACCGCGCAGCTTTAAAGAAAAATCATAACGCTACAAAGCAACTTTAAAATCATTTATAATGTTCAAAAACAAATCATATATAGGAATCTCTTTTGTCATTCTGATTTTCGGGATTTACGCCATTCCTAAAATTGTTGATCGAGTTAAAAACGGTGACGTTGTCAAAGGAAATCGTTTGGATAATGTCGAATTGAAATCTTCTAAAGATGCAAAACTTTTGACTATTGGCCCTGCGCCAAAATTCGAATTAACGAATCAAGATAATGCAAAGGTTTCAAATGAAACGTACAAAGGGAAAGTATATGTTTTGGAATTCTTCTTTACAACTTGCCCATCTATTTGTCCAAAGATGAATATGAGTATGCTAGAAATTGAAAAGACATTTTTTGGAAATCCTAACTTCGGAATTGTTTCAATTACAATTGATCCAAAACACGATACGCCACAAGTTTTAAAAGATCATGCAAAATTACTTGGAGTAAAATCTTCTAACTGGAACTTCTTAACAGGGGAGAAAGACGTAATTATGGATTTATCAAACAAAGGTTTTAATCTTTATGCTGGCGAAAATGATAAAGTAAGCGGAGGTTTTGAACACTCAGGATTGTTTGCTTTAATTGATAAAGATGGAAACATTCGATGCAGAAAAGATGAATACGGAAATCCTAGTATTTATTATGATGGTTTAGACAAAAAAGGAGTTCGCGATATTCAAGAAGACATTAAAATTTTATTAGCAGAATAAAAATGGAAGATAATACTTTAGAGAAAAAATATAATAAATTAATTATTGCGGTTTCAATTGTAATTCCGGTTGTAGTAGCAATTTTGTTCGGAGTTAAATTAAAAGATTTTGGTTTTAATGTAGAGCCTTTATCGTTTTTGCCACCAATTTATGCAACTACAAATGGTATCACTGCTGTTGTGCTAGTTTGGGCAGTTTTAGCAATAAAAAATGGAAAACAAAAATTGCACGAACGATTAATGACTTTTGCAATTGCTTTATCTGTTGCATTCTTGGTTATGTATGTGGCCTATCATATGACTTCTGATTCTACAAAATTTGGAGATTCTAACCACGATGGTATTTTGGATGCAGTAGAAAGCGCTAAAGTTGGTTCATTGCGATTAGTTTACTTTATTATTCTAATAACTCATATTTTGCTTTCTATTATAATTATTCCGTTGGTTTTAATTACTTATGTTAGAGCACTTGCAAAACGATTTGACAAACACAGAAAAATTGCGAAGATCACTTTTCCAATTTGGCTGTATGTCGCTGTAACTGGAGTTGTAGTATTTTTAATGATTTCTCCTTATTATGCACACTAAAAAAAGTAATTTTCAAATTATAAAATTCAAATTTCAAGTCTTACTCTTTGGAATTTGTTTTTTCCTTATTGGAGCTTCTGCCAATGCGCAATGTGCGATGTGCCGTGCGGCATTATCAGGAGATTCTAATATTAAAAAAGCTGAAGCAGTAAATGATGGAATTGTTTATTTAATGGTAATTCCTTATTTACTTGTCGCGATTATAGGATATCTGATTTATCGAATGTATTCTAAAAAGAAAAAAGCAGTGTAATTTTACACTGCTTTTCTTTTTTATTTAAGTCCGTTTACAGAGACATTTACCGTTCCGTTTATTTTGATGAAGGCTATAATTGCTTGGTTGGTTAGCTGTATTTTATCAAACTGTATGTCCTCCATTTTTCCGTTTACAAATACACCAGGCATTGGAGAATAATTCTTTAAATAACCTGCCATGCTTTTCTTTCCTTCTTCCAAATTTGGTTGGATTGAATAGCGACAGCTTTCTTCCATTTTTCTCAGAATATATCCTTGTGCGAGCCAGTTTGCAGTTCTCATTAATTTACTTTTGGTATCTAGAACATAATCCAGTTTGTCGAAATAAATCTCTTTTGTTTGCGGATTGTACTGTGGAAAACCATTTAAATAAAGTGTACCGTTTATAGATCCTAAAACGTCTAATGCAATAACCATTTTTCCGTCTTTATGCCAAATTGAAACATTTTTTACGGTGACTTTTTTGCTTCCTGAACCAAATTCCTGACCAGCAAAATTCTTGGTCATAATCTTTGATGCGTCTATATAACTTGAAATTGCAGCAATATTAGCAGAAATCTGATTTGGAATTTTAGCAACAGGTTTCAAAACGATTTTGCTGGCACTATATTTTGATTCAGGTTGTTTTCCAACAATAGTTTCCATGTTGCATTTCATTCCCATATCTAGCAGAAATGAATCGTTTTTAAGTTTGGCATTTGTTGAATAAATTTCAATAGGAACAATTCTCAGCCAACTTTCATAAGTATCACTCATTTGAAAAGGCGTACAGATTTTTTCAACTGCTTGAAGAACATTTGGTTTAAAATCCATTGATTTTTCAATTGATTCATCTATTTTTTTTTCAAGTTTACTTTTAAAAATAGAAATTGCTGGATTTATTAAATAGGTAATAGGCATATTTTTACCAAAGATCGACATGGTTGGGCTTTCGCTCCAATCGAGAGATTTAAATTCGGTTTTAGTGGTTAATTTCCAATTGCTAAGAACTGCTTCGCTAGACAATGTTATAATTCCGTTTAAGTTAAATTCTCTAACGTCATATAATTCTACACCTAATTTTTTGGTTCCAATTCGATATTTGATATTCGCTTTAAGCGGTAGAATAGTTTTTATTCTTTTATCAGGATTGGATGGATCATTTTGAATTTTAATTGGAGCTTGTTTCCAGATTTTCATTTCAATATCATCATCTTCGATATTGTTATCTTCATAAATTAATCCGTTTAGAAGCGAATTTGTCTGATTTTCAATATCGCTTAATTTTATCGTTATCGGAAGGTTAATAAAGGAAGGATTGCTGTCGTAAACTAACGGACTAGCGTCGTCAGGTTCAGGTTTTAATGTTTCTAATTTTTGAGTTGAAGAACAGCTTGTTAATACGGCAAGCACCGAAAACATTGAAATAACAGAAGTAAGCTTCATTTAGTATGAATTTTTAAGACAAGGTAAAATTACGAAAACAATCATATTTTCTTAAAAAAGTGTAACAATTATAATTAATGTCAGTCTAATACTAAATAGGTAACAGAATTATTAACTTTTTATTATCATAATTTACTTAATAAAAATGTTATTATTGTCTAAAAATTTAACAATACCATGATCGAAATTAAAGATTTACACAAATCCTATAAAATGGGAAGTTCGGAATTACACGTATTGAAAGGGATTAATTTTAATATTGAAGAAGGAGAATTAGTTGCGATCATGGGATCATCTGGTTCTGGAAAATCTACTCTTCTTAATATTTTAGGAATTTTGGATGAAGCTGATTCTGGAAGTTACATTTTAGATAAAACCCCAATCAAAAAATTAAACGAAACGATTGCTTCAAAATATCGTAATAAATTTTTAGGTTTCGTTTTTCAGTCTTTTAACCTAATAAATTATAAAACAGCATTAGACAATGTTGCAATGCCGTTGTATTACCAAGGGATTAAAAGAAAAGAACGTTACGAAATCGCGATGAGATATTTGGAGAAAGTAGGCTTAGGATCTCACTCGCATCACTTGCCTAATGAGCTTTCTGGTGGTCAGAAACAACGTGTCGCGATTGCAAGAGCATTAGCTTCAAATCCGAAAGTTTTATTAGCCGATGAGCCGACGGGAGCTCTTGATACCAAAACTTCTTATGAAGTAATGGAGCTTATTCAAGGAATTAACGACGAAGGAAAAACAATTTTGATCGTTACCCACGAACCTGATATTGCTGCAATGTGCAAAAGAAACGTAGTCCTGAAAGATGGATTAATTATCGATGATAAAAAAGTAGAACAAGTTAGAGCTTCGTCTTATGTTTAATATTGAACGCTGGCAGGAAATATTTGAAGCCATTTCTAAGAACCGATTAAGAACATTCTTAACGGGGGTTTCTGTGGCTTCGGGAATTTTTATATTGGTGATTCTGCTTGGTGCAGGAAGAGGGCTTCAAAACGGAATTGAAAAACAATTCGAACGTGATGCTGCAGGAATTATAGAAGTTTGGTCGGGTACGACAACTAAAGAATACAAAGGATTAAACCCAGGCAGACAAGTTCAGTTTCGTAATAGTGATTACAATCAATCTGTTCAAAAATTTGAAGACAAATTAGATTTGAGAGCCTCAACAAACAATTATTGGGGACAACCTTTTGCTTACGGAAAAGAATCTGGGAATTATCAATTTAGAGGTGTTGATCCAGATTATGGCGGAATAGAAAATTTAACCATTATTCAAGGCCGATATGTAAATGCTAAAGATTTGCAAAGCAATGCAAAAGTGGCTGTTATTGGACTGAAATTGAAAAACGATTTGCTTAAAGATAAAGAAGCAATTGGAGAAGAAATCTTAATTAACAATATTAATTTTAAAGTAATTGGAGTTTTTACTGATCCAGGAGGAGAAAGAGAAGAAACTCGTGCGTATTTACCATTGACTACCGTTCAAAAAACGTTTGGTGGAGGGGATAAAATCAGCAATTTGTTTTTTACGCTTAAAAAGACAAGTAATTATGATGAAGCGTTAGCACAATCTGAAAAATTCACACAAGATTTAAAAGACCTTCTGAAAAGTAAAAACATGGTTGCTCCAGAAGATGACAGCGGTGTTGGTGTTTATAATTCGGTAAAAGATGCCAAACAGTTTTATGATCTTAATTTATATATCAGACTTTTCTTTTGGTGGGTTGGTATCTGTACGATCATCGCAGGTGTGGTTGGGGTGAGTAATATCATGCTTATCATTGTGAAGGAAAGAACAAAAGAAATTGGAATTAGAAAAGCACTTGGAGCATCTCCATTTTCAATTATCTCAATGATTCTTCATGAATCAATATTTATTACCACAATTGCTGGTTTTATTGGTTTGTTAGGAAGTTTGCTTTTATTAGAATTTGTTGGGCCAATGGTACAAAGTGAATTCTTTAGAAATCCAGAAGTAGATTTTGGTGTAGCTTTGACTACCTTGATTTTACTTGTATTTGCAGGTGCAATGGCTGGTTTTTTTCCAGCTTACCGAGCAGCCAAAATTAAACCTATTGTAGCACTTAGAGACGAATAATTATGTTTAGTAAAGATAATTGGGACGAAATTTTACAGGCATTAACTGCCAATGTTTTCAGAACGGTTCTAACTGCTTTTGGAGTGTTTTGGGGTATATTTATTTTGGTAATATTGCTAGCAGCTGGTAACGGTTTAGAAAATGGAGTCAAAAAAGGATTTGACGGAATAGCAACCAATACTATGTTTATGTGGAGTCAGACTACTTCTAAAGCATATAAAGGTTTGCCAAAAACACGCCGTTATGATTTTAGAAATAGTGATGTTGCCGCATTGAAACAAGCTATACCAGATTTATTATACGTTTCGCCAAGAAATCAGCTTGGGGATTTTAATGGAACGAATAATGTGGTAAGAGGAACTAAAACTTCTGCATTTACAATTTATGGAGATTATCCTGAATTGATCAAACAGCAGCCAATGGATATTATTAAAGGTCGTTTTGTAAATCAGCAGGATATTAATGAACGACGTAAAGTAGCTGTAATTGGAAAAGGGGTTATCAGCGAATTGTATGGCAAAGAAGAAGAATGCGTTGGAACTTACATCAAAATCAATGGTATAAATTTCATGGTTGTTGGAGTTTATTCTTCTAAACAGCAAGGAGGAAATGCAGAACAAGAACAAAAGAATATTTTTATTCCGTTTACGACATTTCAACAGGCCTTTAATTACGGAGATAAAGTAGGGTGGATGGCACTTACGGCAAAAGACGAATCTTCGATTACAGATTTGAAGCCAAAAATATTAGAATTAATTAAAGCTTTGCATTCAGTTAATCCTACCGATGATCGTGCAGTTGGAAATTTCGATTTGTACGAGCAGTTCAATAAAGTGCAAAGTCTTTTTAATATTTTAAAAGTGATTGCATACTTTGTAGGAACTTTAGTTTTGATATCAGGAGTAATTGGAATTTCTAATATTATGCTGATTGTAGTTAAAGAACGTACAAAGGAAATTGGTATTAGAAGAGCTTTAGGAGCAACACCTGGAGCAATTAGAGGACAAATATTATCAGAATCTATATTTTTAACGATCATTTCTGGAATGCTTGGAATTGCCGTTGCAACAGGAATTATAGCACTTTTAAATATGGCGTTAGATTCGATGCCACCTGGCGGAAATACAATGTTCGCCAATCCTAGTGTAGATTTGGGAGTAGTATTTGTAGCATTGTTAATATTAGTAGGATCGGGATTGTTGGCAGGATTTATTCCGGCACAAACCGCTATTAGTGTTAAACCGGTAGATGCATTAAGAACAGAATAAAATTATCAATCAAAATAAATCGATTAAACCAAGAACAAATGAAAAAAGGAGTAACCGTAACCATTTTAATATTCATTGCAATTGTTTTCTTTGGCGCACTTTATTATTTGTATGCTAAGAATCAAGAATCGCCGATTGTATTTAAAACGGAAAAAGCAGAGATTAAAACTATAGTAAAAAATACTATTGCGACAGGAAATATTCAACCTGATGAAGAGGTCTTAATTAAACCAAATATTTCAGGTATTATTGAAGAAGTGTACATTAAAGCCGGTGAAAAAATCAAAGCTGGCGATATGATTGCTAAAATTAGAGTTGTAGCCAATGTTTCGAACGTGAGTAGTACGCAAAATCAGGTTCAAACAGCTAAAATTGCTTTGGATAATCAGGAAAGACTTTATAAAAGACAAAAAACATTATTCGAAAAAGATGTAATTTCAGCAAATGATTTTGATGCTGCACAAGTAGCTTACAATCAGGCGAAACAAACTTATTTGGCGGCAAAACAAAGTTTGGATATTGTTAAAACAGGAACAACTTCTTCTTTAGGAAGTTATGCCAATACCTTAATTCGTTCTACGGTAAACGGAATGGTGTTAGACGTTCCAGTAAAAGTTGGAAATCAGGTTATTGAAAGTAATAACTTTAACGAAGGAACTACAATTGCAAGTGTTGCCGATGTTGGAAGAATGATTTTTATTGGAAAAATTGACGAATCTGAAGTAGGAAAAATTAAAGAAAAAATGCCAATTGAAATTACAATTGGTGCAATCGAAAATAAAAAGTTTGAAGCTGTTTTAAATTATATTGCTCCAAAAGGAGTTACAGAAAATGGAGCAATTCAGTTTGAGATCAAAGGGCATATGATCAATAGAGATGATACTTTTATTAGAGCTGGTTTAAGCGCAAATGCTTCAATTATTTTAGAAAAAGCAGATAAAGTTCTGGCAATTAAAGAATCTTTGGTTCAATTTGACAAAAAAACACAAAAGCCTTATGTTGAGATTGAAACTGCTCCACAGAAATTTCAAAGAAGAGATTTAGTTTTAGGAGTTAGTGACGGAATCTACGTTCAAGTTAAAAGTGGTCTAAAAGACACAGATAAAATCAAAATCTGGAATCAGGGTTTGATTACTGAAGGAGAAAAAAAATAATTTAATTTGAAGGTTTAGGGATCTTTTTGGTTTTAAAAAATGTTAAATTCGCGTAGTTCAGTTTACTGCGCTTTCATCGAAGATATATGAAAATAAATAAATATAATAGTCTGGTTATTGCAATGTTATTCAGTTTCGGATTAACTGGACAGGCACAATCAAAGAAATGGACTTTGGAAGAGTGTGTTAGATACGCACTTGAAAATAATATCACGATAAAACAATCTGAACTAGATTTGAAAAGTGCTGATATTGACAAAAAAACAGCATTTGGAAACTATCTTCCATCTGTAAACGGAAGTGCTTCTCACTCTTGGAACATTGGTTTGAACCAGGATGTTACAACAGGTATTTTGCGTAATCAAACAACACAATATTCTTCTGTTGGTTTAAATGCTGGTGTAGATATCTATAAAGGTCTTCAGAATCAAAATGCTTATCGAAAAGCAAAATTATCAATCGTTGCATCACAATATCAATTGCTAAAAATGCAAGAAGATATTTCTTTAAATGTTGCCAGCGCGTTTTTACAGATTTTATCTAATAAAGAAGATTTAAAGGTTAAAACAGAGCAATTGGCAATTGACGAAAAACGTTTTGCACGTTCTGAAGAAATGGTAAAAGCAGGAACTATTCCGCGTGGAGATTTGTTCGATTTGAAAGCAACTGTTGCAACAGACAAACAAAACATCGCTGTTTCTGAAAATAATTTATTGATTTCTAAACTAAGTTTAGCTCAGCTTTTACAATTAAAAGAATTTGCAGATTTTGATGTAGTGGATGACACCAATGTTATGGATGAAAATAATATCCTAGCTCAAAGTCCGATCGATATTTATAATAAAGCTAAAGAAACTAGAACAGAGTTGAAATTAGCGCAGACAAATCTTGAGATTGCTGAGAAAAACGTAGCTATTGCTAAAGGAGCTTATCAGCCAACTTTGAGTGCTTTCTACAGTTTTAACACGAGAGCAAGTTATTCTGATGTTATTACAGGATCAGTGCCAAACACTGCAAATCCGACTTCTCAAATTGGATTCGTTGAAGGAACTAACCAGGCGGTTTTACAGAATAATTTCACACCTGTTTTAGGAAAAGCTGATCCAATTTTAGATCAGTTTAATGATAATAAAGGACAGTCTTTTGGATTCCAGCTTTCTGTTCCTATTTTCAATGGTTTCTCAGTAAGAAACAATGTTGAACGTAATAAAGTAAGTTTAGAAAAATCTAAAATAGATTTAGAGCAAAAAAGTTTAGATTTGCAACGTAACGTTTATACTGCTTTTACAGATGCAAGAGGAGCTTTAAATACATATGAATCTGCTACAGTTACTTTAGAAGCAAGACAGCAGGCTTATAATTACGCAAAAGAAAAGTATGATGTTGGTTTAATGAATTCATTTGATTTCACACAAGCTCAAACATTATTGACTAATGCACAGTCTGATGTAATTAGAACAAAATACGATTACATGTTTAAAATCAAAATATTAGAGTTTTATTTCGGAATTCCAATCGTTCCAATTATTACAAAATAATTTATTATGCAAAAAAAAACAGTTTATTTCTTATTAGGTGGAGCAGTAGCTCTCATTGTAGCTTTAGTGATTCTTTCTAAGAAAGGAGTAATAGGAAATAAGGACGAAGGAAAAGAAGTAGAAACTGCAAAAGTTACTGCTTCAACAATTGTTGAAACAGTTTCGGCAACAGGAAAAATTCAGCCAGAGATTGAAGTTAAAATAGCTTCGATGGTTTCTGGAGAAATCATTTCATTAAATATCAAAGAAGGACAAGTTGTTAAAAAAGGTGATTTATTAGTAAAAATAAATCCTGATTTATATACTTCCGGATTAGATAGATCTGTTGCAAATTTGGCAGGAACAAAAGCAAGTCTTACTCAATCTGATGCTAGTTTTAAAGAAGCAAAAGCAAATTATGAGCGAAATAAAACTTTGTATGATAAAGGCGTAATCTCAAAATCAGATTGGGATAAAGCCGTTTCTTCTTATGAAGTTGCAAAAGCAACAAAACAAAGCGCTTATTACAATGTTCAAAGTGCTTCTGCATCTGTAACAGAAGCTCGCGATAATCTTGGACGTACAACGATTTATTCTCCAGCAGACGGAACAATTTCTGTTTTGAATGTAGAATTAGGAGAAAGAGTTCTAGGAACGCAGCAAATGGCTGGAACAGAGCTTTTGCGTGTTGCCAACCTTAACAATATGGAAGTTGAAGTTGACGTGAACGAAAATGATATTGTAAAAATTAAAATAGGAGACGAAGCAAATGTTGAAGTTGACGCTTATTTGAAAAAGAAATTCAAAGGAGTCGTAACTAGTATTTCTAATTCAGCCAGCACAACATTAACTTCAGATCAGGTAACCAACTTTAAAGTTAAGGTTCGTATTTTAAAAGATTCTTACCAAGATTTATTAGAAGGAAAACCAAGCACCTATTCTCCTTTTAGACCAGGAATGACGGCTACGGTTGATATTATCACAACAACAAAAACAAATGTTTTGGCAGTGCCAATTAGTTCTGTTGTGGTAAAATCAGATACTACTGCGGTAAAAGATTTTACTGTTGAAGATCCTAACCAAGATAAAAAAGCTGCTCCAAAAAGCGATAAAAAATTCGAATGTGTTTTTGTGAAAGTTGGAGATAAAGCTAAAATTAGAGTCATTAAAACAGGAATTCAAGACGATACTAATATTGAAGTTATGTCTGGGTTAAAACCAGGAGATGTTGTAATTACAGGTCCGTATACAACAGTTTCTAAGGAACTTAACTCCGGAGATAAAGTGAAAAATAAAAAAGCGGAAGAACCTAAGAAATAATTTTTTATGATGATTTCTTTATGTGGTAGCCCTCCAGCTGGATTTTTTCATGCATTATTTACGATTGGATTAGTTGTAACAGTAGCATTTATGTTATACACGCATTATAAAGTGTATAAAAGTGAATATTACAAAGAAGAGTTTGTATATTTTTCAATTGGAAAAAAGATAATACTTTATGTGAGTTTTTTGATGGTTAATTTGTGTATTATACCATTACTGTTGTTACTTTGTCTTTTTCTTTTTTCCTGACATACTTTATTTGTCAAACATTAATAATTTAAAATTAAAATATTTTGTCTTTTATTCTCAACATCGAAACGGCTACTAAAAATTGTTCAGTATCTGTCGCAAAAGATGGAAATACCATTGCATGTAACGAACTTGCAGATGAAGGATATTCACACGCAGAAAAACTTCATGTTTTTATAGAAGAAGTAATTTCAAAAGCAGGCATTTCTGTTCAAGATTTGAGTGCAATTGCAGTTAGTCAGGGACCAGGATCTTATACAGGTTTAAGAATTGGTGTTTCTGCAGCAAAAGGTTTATGTTATGCTTTAAACATTCCGTTAATTGCTGTTGATACGCTTCAAACTTTGGCATCGCAGGCAGGAGTTACAGACGGAAAAATTATACCAATGTTAGATGCGCGCCGTATGGAAGTTTACAGCGCCATTTTTAATTCAGATTTGACAGTTGAAAGAGCTATTAAAGCTGAAATTATTGATGAAAACTCATTTCAAGAATATACAGATAAGCTTTACTTTGTTGGCGATTGCGCTGATAAATGTAAAGCTGTTTTGACTAAAGACAACTTTGTGTTTTTAGAAAATGTAAAATACCCTTCGGCACAGGCGATGAGTAAAATCAGTTTTGATAAGTATCAAAAAAGCGACACTGTAGATGTCGCTTATTTTGAACCTTATTATTTAAAAGATTTTATGATTGCTCCTCCAAAGAAACAATAATATTATTTCTGAATAGTGTACGGCTGAACTGCAATTCCAGCTTCATCTAAAGCTATTTTACAATTCTCTAAAGTTTCAGAGAAAACAGCTCCGTAATTAGCATTTTTTGCCCAAGGGCGAACAGCAAAATCAACAGAACTTGCCGATAGATTTTTCACAAAAACCTCTGGTGCAGGTTTCTTCAATACTTTAGGGTTTTTATTTAAAACATCTAAAAGAATTTCTTTTGCCTTTTTGATATCTGAATCATAAGAAATAGCAAAAGTCAAATCTGCTCTTCTTTCTCCTTGCATCGAATAATTGATGATATTTCCGTTAGATAAAGAACCATTTGGAACAAATACAGTCTGATTATTTGCGGTAAGCATTTTGGTTACAAAAATCTGGATTTCAAGAACTGTTGCAACAACACCTTGCGCTTCTATTGTATCTCCAACTTTAAATGGTTTGAAAACGATAATTAACATTCCACCCGCAAAGTTAGAAAGCGATCCTTGCAAAGATAAACCAACCGCAAGACCCATTGCCCCTAAAATAGCTACAAAAGATGAAGTTTCGATTCCTAATTTAGAAATAAAGGTTACAAATAATAATATTCGCAACGCCCACAATAAAATGTCGGATAAGAATTTTGTTAATGTTGGATCTAGATTTCGCTGAATCATTATTTTTCTAATGATACGATTAATCAGTCTGATGGCGTATAAACCAACAAATAAGATTAAAAATGCAGAAATCAATTTAGGTGAATAATCAACTAAAATATCAATAAATCGAGTAATATATTTACTGACTTGTTCTGGGCTAATGTTCATGATTTTAAAATAAAAAAACCTTCTCAAAAGAGAAGGTAGATTAGTACTGCAAATATAAAAATATTTACATTATAAGAAAAGTGTGTTTAGGCTTTGTCAGCAGCAGCATCGTCTATTTCTTCTACTTCTGCCGCAGATTTTTCGCTTACATCAACAACAGTTTCAGAAATAGTTTCTGGTGTTTCAACGGCCAAAGAAGCTGTTTTTTCTTTAACAGAATCCACTACATCATTTACCGCTTTAGCTGCTTTGTCAGCATATTCGCTTACGGTATCTTTTGCTTTTTCAGCATAATCTGACGCTTGGTCAATAATAGGTTCAGATGCTTCTTTTACTTTTTCAATAGTTTCTTCAGCAAAAGCTTCTGCTTTTTCAATATAAGGCGTTGCTGCTTCTTTTGCTTGTTCAAAAGTACTTTCGGCATTATTAGCTAATTCTGTTACAGACTCTTTTGTTGAGCCAAATAAATTTTTAAAAAATGAAGATAATCCCATGGTTTTTAATTAATTGGTTATTGAATACAATATTAACTAATTTTATAGAATTACTAGTTTTTTTAATGGTAAATAATTGGCAACTAGTGGTTAATAATGAAAAAAGCGCCTCAATGAGACGCTTTCTATTATATTTTTGATTGAATTAAGCATTAGAAGCTTCTACTTTAATTGCTTCATCGTTCAACATGCTTTTCAACATATTTTCGATACCGCTTTTCAAAGTAAATGTAGATGATGGACAACCGCTGCAAGCACCTTGTAATAGTACTTTTACTGTTTTATCCTCTTCGTTATAAGATTCGAAAGCAATGTTTCCACCATCTGCGGCTACAGCTGGTTTTACATATTCTTCTAAGATATTAATGATTTGCTGTGAAGTAACATCTAATTTATCAAAAGCTTCATCTTTTGTTGCTTCATTTTTGGCTTTAGTTTCAATTAAACTTTCATCCAAAACAGTTCCTCCGTTTTCTATATATTGTTTAATGAAGGTTCTTAATTCTAAAGTGATTTCATCCCAGTTATTGATCTCATATTTAGTAACCGAAATATAATTTTCATCAATAAAAATTTCTTTCACATATGGGAATTTGAATAATTCCTTTGCTAATGGAGAAGAAGCAGTTTGGTCAATATTTTTATATTCTACAGCGTTACGAGTCAACATTCTGCTTACAACAAATTTCAAAGCAGAAGGGTTAGGAGTTGTTTCTCCATAAACTGTAATTGGCTGTTTTTTTGCTTTATTTTCATCAACTTTAATGATCACTCCGCCTTTTTCAACAAACGCACTAATTTGCTCTGCAACAGCATCTTTTACATCATCCCAATCCACAATACTGTATCTTTCTATTGCTATAAAATTTCCAGAGATATAAACAGTTTTAACGAACGGTAAATAAAATAATTGTTGAGCTAAAGGAGAAGCTTGTGCTTCATCAATATTTTTAAATTCGAAATTTTGATTTTGTGTAATAAAGTCTTCAAACTCAAACTTTAAAATAGTCGGGTTTTGAGTCTCTTTTATAGTGATTTTCGTCATGATTGTATATTTTTTGCAAATTTACTAAAGTTATTTTCTACTAATACCTATATTTGATTTTTTAATGAAATAATTAAGACTCTTCTCAAAGAAATCGTGTTAAATTGCAAGAGTAAAAAATATATTGAAACAAAATTGCCTTTATGAAATTTAAAATCAGGGTTTTATTAATTTTTCTCATAACTACTTTTTATTCTTATTCACAAGAGGGAATACCAGTTTATTCAGATTATTTGTCTGATAATTATTACTTAATTCACCCATCAATGGCAGGAGCTGCCAATTGTGCTAAAATTAGATTAACGGCAAGAAAACAATGGTTTGAACAAGAAGATGCACCGTCCTTACAGACTTTAAGTTTTAACGGAAGAATTGGAGAACGCTCTGGAGGAGGTATTATTGTTTTTAATGATAAGAATGGATATCATTCTCAAAAAGGTGTCAAATTAACCTACGCACACCATATTATGTTTTCGAGAGATGAACTTGATTTAAATCAGTTATCTTTTGGAATTAGCGGAGGTTTAATACAAAATCAATTAGATGAAACGAAATTTGGAGGAACTTTTGATCCAATAGTTTTCGGTTCAATTCAAAAAGATTCTTATTTCAATGTTGATATTGGAGCGTCTTACAACTATCTTGATTTTTACGCTCACGCAACGATTCAGGGATTATTGGAAACAAGAAGAGAATTATACACTGATTACGAAAGTGATAATCTTAGAAAGTTTTTATTTAGTGCTGGTTACGTTTTTGGAAAAAACGAAAATTGGACTTGGGAGCCTTCTATACTTTTTCAGTACTTTGATCAAACGAAAGAAAAAACGCTTGATGTGAATATGAAAGCGTATAAAAGTATGGATTTTGGAAGTCTTTGGGCTGCATTATCTTATAGGAGAGGTTTTGATGGAGCTCAGTATCTTTCTGGAAGCGGAGTTTCTTCTCAAAAATTAGAATTTATTACGCCAATTGTTGGAGTTAACTTTAAGAACTTTATGTTTGCTTATACTTATTCTCATGTAATGGGAGATGTAAAGTTTGATACTGGCGGTTACCATCAAATCACTTTAGGAATTAATTTATTCTGCACAAAAGAACGTTACGACTGTAATTGTCCTGCAATTAACTAAACTTTATTATTATGTTGATCAAGTCTGTAAACGGAAAATCACCTCTTATTCCAGAGGATTGTTATGTTGCCGAAAATGCGACTATTGTAGGAGATGTTACTTTTGGACAGTCGTGCAGCGTTTGGTTTAATGCTGTTATAAGAGGCGACGTTAATTTTATTAAAATTGGTAATAAAGTAAATATTCAAGACGGCGCTGTTATTCATTGTACTTATCAAAAACACCCAACAATTATAGGCAATAATGTTTCAATTGGACACAATGCAATAGTACACGGATGCACCATTCATGATAATGTTTTAATAGGAATGGGCGCAATTGTAATGGATAACTGTGTTGTAGAAAGCAATGCTATAATTGCTGCCGGTGCGGTGGTAACTCAAAATACTGTAGTAGCTTCAGGAAGCATTTATGCTGGTGTTCCTGCTAAAAAAGTAAAAGATATTGACCAATCTGATTTTGCAGGCGAAATCGAGCGTATTTCGAACAATTATGTAATGTATTCAGGCTGGTTTAAAAACGAAGATTAAGTTTAAAAAAATAACAATAAAAGAAATTCCAAATTCCAAGAGTATAGACTTTTTGGAATTTGGAATTTTTATTTTTTTTGGAATTTTAAAAAATTATAGGTTGATTTTTTCGAAGAAAGTACTTTTATAGCTTTCGCTGATTGGAATTCTTTTATCGCTTATTAAAACCTTGTTTTTCTGAATAGATTTCACATGTTTTATATTGATAATGTACGATCTGTGAATTCTTGCAAAACCTTTGCTGGAAAGAAGATTCTCTAATTTGATCAAGCTAATTAAAGTCAGTGTAAATTTATTGTCTGTTGTGTAAATCTTGACATAATCTTTTAATCCTTCAATAAAAAGAATATCAGCAAAATTCAATTTTACATTTTCATATTCAGCTCTTACAAACATAAAATCCTGATCTATTTCTGGAGCATTTGTGTTTTCAGCAGCCTGATTTGTTGCTACCGGATGTAAAACTTGCTGTGCTCTTACAACAGCTTTTAAAAAGCGGTGAAAAGGAATTGGTTTTACCAAATAATCGACAGCACCAAGGTTAAAACCTTCTACAGCATAATCAGAATAGGCAGTAGTGAAGATTACAAGAGGTTTTTTTTCGATTGTATTTAAAAAATCAATCCCAGAAAAATGAGGCATCTGGATATCCAGGAAAACCAAATCAACATTATTCTGATTGATAAATGAAACGGCATCAATTGCATTGTTAAATGAATTGATCAATTCTAATGAATCTACTTTTTTGACAAAATCCTGCAATAATTCTACTGCTAATGGTTCGTCATCAATAATTACACATTTCATTTTTTTAGGATTAAAATTTTTGAATCTGTTTTGGCATTCAAAAGTAATTTAAACCAGTAAATTATGTTTTAAAATTTTCATAAAATACTGGCGTTAAGAAATTAAATCACGCATTAACTGTAATAGATTCGGAAAATCATTCTAAAAATTTTGAAGCTTTTGCTAATGAATTAATGCTCAAAATGACATTTAGATTTTTTTTCTGTCTATAATCAGTTTTATCAATGCATTGCGGTTTTGATTTCATCTAATTTTAAATTCAGATGAACTCTGTAATATTCATTATCCTGAGTAATGGTTAGTTCGTGTGCATTTGGATAAAGCAGATCAAGACGGCTTTGAATATTTACTAATCCAATTCCTGAATTTTCAGGATCTTTCACATAATTTTCGATTGTATTCTCGATCCAGAAATCAAGATTGTGATCGGTAATCAAAATTTTAATCTTTACGTGAGCGGCTCCTTTATAATCAGTTCCGTATTTGAAGGCATTTTCGACAAAAGAAATCAATAACAAAGGCTCAATAAATTTATTTTTAGTATCGCCATGCACATTGATAACAATGTCTTCAATATTGTTTAATCTGAGTTTTTGTAATTCGATATAATTCTGAATATAATTGACCTCTTTTTCTAAAGCCACCGTTTTATTATCTGTCTCATACAGCATATAGCGCATAAGTTCAGACAATGTCACGATGGCATCAGGGACCAAATCAGATTTTTTGTGTGCCAAAGAATAAATACTATTTAAAGAATTAAATAAAAAATGCGGATTGGTTTGTTTACGCAAATAGATTAATTCTGTATTTGTTCTGTGTGTTTCGGCAATCAGTTTATTTTGCTGATTATTATAAAATTCAGTTAGTGTTCGAATAATAGCAGAGATTGTAATAATCAGAATGTAGAAAAATGAAGGGCCAATTTTAAAAAAAAGTGGCTGTTTCATCATTCTTTGATGCATTCTGCCTTCTCTAGGAAAAAAATGCGGATCCTGAGGAAATGTTCTCGGGGGCATTATATTCTCTGGTCTTAAATGTCTAAATTCAGGAATAAAATAATTTAACCTGATAACCATAAAAAGTGCAATCAAACCAAAAGCAAACGTAAAGTAAAGCCAATATTTTTTTTGCAATAAATACTGAGGAACCAAATAAAAATAGTTCAGGTAAAACAATACAATTCCAGTTGACCATTGGGCATAAAAGTCATTACTGATTTTAAAAGGACTTTCATAAAACTGAATTAACGAAGTTAAAATAAAGAAAACCCATATTGCACAATGGAATAGAATTTTGTTATAGCCGGTATTTTTTATGGTATCTAACTGCATTTATAATTTTATTTTTAATAAAATTAAATCTTTTTCGGTTACTGTTGGAGATAAGTTCTCTTCAAGTTTATCTTTTACAAGATCGGCTACTTTTAAAGCATCTCTTTCTGTTGCAAAACTTTTGTTTTCACTTATAACTGGAATAACGGTCTGTTTAATTAAAGTTTTTTCTTTATAGCTAATTGTATATCCCCATCCAGAATTTGTTCTAAATGTAGAAGTTTTTAGTGTCTCATTTTTTTTGCATGAAGCAAAAAATAAAAGAAATGCTGTAAATATTAAAATCTTCTGGATATTGATCCAGAAGATTTTTTGAGTATTAATTGTCATCATCACTTTGTTCGTCTAACGGTTTAAACTCCCAGGCATCGTCAAAGTATGTAGAACCAATTCGGCCTAACATATAGAACCCTCTGTTGTTAATCGCAAAACCAACAGCGTCTGTTCTGGTTGCACCCTCCATGGGAGTTCTTTCTTCCCATAAATCAGTAGTTGGGTTATATTCCCAAACTGTTTTTACATTTTCACCTCCAACAACATATCCTAGTCCGTTCATTGAGAAACTAGAAGTGTTTGAACGAACAATTGCATAATCATCGTTGTATGAGTAATCGTCGTCTGTATCTTTGTCAATATCTCTTTTTTTAACCCATGCATCTGTTGATGGATCAAATTCCCAGAAATCTTCTTGGTATGTTCCGTTGTTTGAACCTGTAACTAAATAAGCTTTGTCAGCAATTACAAATACAGTAGCATTACGTCTTTTATTTCCAGGGAAACCACTTAAAAGTGTCCAAGTGTTTGCTTGATCATCATATTGATAAAAATCTTTTAAATAATTTCCGTCATAGCCTGTTCCGAAATAAGCTTTACCGCCAACTTGAAAACCTACAGCTGCATAACGAGCAGTTCCAGCAAAATCAGCTTTCTGAGTCCAGCTGTTGCTAGATGGATCGTATTGGTAAAAATCTTTCAGTTTATTGGTTCCGTCATAACCAAGACCAACATATCCTTTTTCGTTTAATGCGAAGCTAGAAGCAGAACTTCTTCCAACTCCTGTAAAATCAGCTTTTTGTTCCCAATAATCTCCAGATGAGTTGTAAACCCATAAATCTTTTAAATATTCATCTCCAGTATAACCACCGACAACATATGCGAAATCTCCAATAACGAAACTTGTTGCGCTAGATCTTGCTGGGCCGTCAAAGGCAGATTTCTTAATCCAGTTTCCTACTAAATCATCGTCTTCGTCATTACTGCAGCTTAGAAAAAAAAGGCTCGAAAAAAGCGCTGTGAATAAAATTCCTTTTTTTAGATTAATCATAGTTTATTTAATTTATTGTTTGTATTTGATCCCTATTCCTAAAACGTAACCATTTCCAGTATTATAATCGTATACTTTATGGTCACTGCTGTCTAATAAGTCGTATTTTTTATCAAAATCGTAACCTGCTTTGAAATTTAAAAACCAATTGCCTCCAACGTTTCTTTCGTATTCCAAAGCCGATGTCATTTGTGATAAAACAGCTTTTTCAGCATTATTATCCGCATTGGTGCTTTCGTCTAAATGATAAAAATTTCCATTAAAACTGTTCGTTAAACTGAATTTGTTTCGAACATTGTTTGAATAAGAAATTTTCGAATCTGGAAAACCAATTCTAAAATCGGTTTGCTCATTCATTTTATAATCAAAAGCCACAATCGGTGTGATTTTTGGCGCTCCAAAAATCGACGTTCGCCCAGCTCCAACTATTACATTCACTTTTGAACCAATCTGTTGGCTGATCGCTAAACTTCCTAAAACAGTAAGATCTGAAAAATCTAAATTGCTCTGAAAATTTGCCGTTGGAACAATAGAAAACTGCCATTTTGTTTTTTCTAACATTTCATACGAATATTCAAACTTGTTTTGAATCTGGTTGAATTTATCCTGATCTTCATAAAAGTTGTATGGATTAAATTCGTAATTCACCTTTAAATTTGAATACTCTAATGTGTTCGCTATTTTGCTTTTTGTTCCTAGTTCTTTTTGATAAAAAATAGCAATGTTTGTTTCGTTAAAATTTATTTTATCTGTTGGCTCAGTTTTGAAATTCACATTGGCGCTGAAATTTTCTTGAGCTTTCAAACCTAAAACTGAAATCAAAAAAAGAGAACAAATTAAAAACCGTACTTTCATTATTTATTTTATTGGCTCAAAATTAGGAGGATGACCCTCTTAAAAAAAAGAAGATATATATATGACCTGTTTTGATAGACAAAATCCCCCTTTTTAAGGTCGAATTAAAATTTGAGAACGGAATTGATATTGTAGATGAATTTGTGGAGTCTGTAGCTTAAAAAAGCGTGATAGTATATGTTATAGTGTGTCGCCAGAGTGAGCAATTTATATTTGCGCAAAAATTAGATTATGCGCAAGTTTATATTGATACTGCTTTTTGTACTGAGCTTATTTTCATGTGGGACAGATACAGACACGGGTGAATTTACAGTCGGATCAGATTATTTGGCTTTGAGTAATAAAGTGGTCTTAATCGATACGGTTACGGTCGATATGTCAACTATAAATTTTGACTCGCTGGCGACTTCAAATAGAAGTAGAATTTTAATTGGAAATTACGATGATCCTATTTTTGGAAAAGTAAAATCTGATAGTTATTTCCAGCTTTCTACTAGTACTTATGCTTTAACAAGTGTGGGATCAGATACAGAATCTGTAAACTATGTTTTCGATTCTATTTCTATGATTCTTAAATACGATCGTTATTATTATGGAGATACCACAAGGGTACAGACATTTAATATTCATAGATTAACTCAAAGGGTTAAGCCAAACACTGAAGATGATAATTTCTATAATAATTCAACTTTGAGTTATAGCCCAGAAAGCCTTGGGACAATCTCATATAGACCCAGACCATTACAAAAAGATTCTATAAATATCCAAATGAGTAAGGAATTTGGAGAGGCACTTTTTCTAAAAATCAAAAAAAGAGAAATTACAGACTATGATAGTTTTACAGAATATTTAAAAGGATTAGTGCTTGTGCCTGATACAGGAAATTCTTCAAGTGCTATTGGTTTTAGTGTTTCGACAAGTAAAGTGCGATTGTACTATTCAAAATATCAGGCAGATGATGAAGCTGATTCTTATATACTCGACTTTCAGATTTTAGATGCCACAAAACAGTTTAATTCTATATCGTCAGATAAAACAGGTACAATTCTTCAAAATCTCCCCATTTCGACCAGTAAATTATCCAGTACATTAACAAACAATCAAGGATATATTCAGTCTGGAACTGGAGTGGCTTGTCGAGTCGATTTTCCAAATATAAAGCAGTTTAAAAATATTTCCACTAATGGAGCTATTGTCGATGCAGAATTAATTTTGAAACCCGTCAATAATTCTTATTCAGAAAAATATCCTTTAGCAGATTCGCTCACTGTTTATGTTGGAGATAATTTAAATCGAATAAGCGGTTCGCTGGTAAATTCAGCTGGTACTGCGGTTTATGGTAAATTGAGTCAAAAGAGCGACGAGTTTAATGAAAATGTCGGCTATTCTGTTTCCATTGGAGCCTTTCTGCAGAAAGAAATGCTAAAGGAATCCGATTCGAGGTCATCACTTATTTTAACCTTGCCAGGAATTGCACAGTCTGTTAACCGACTAGTTTTGGGAGACCAAAAGCATTTGAACAATAAAATTCAGCTGAAAATTTATTACATCTCTTATTAATGAAAAATAAAATTGTTTTATGGAGCTGCTTCCTATTAATGTCGCTGACTTCGTTTTCTCAAAGTATTTCTAGTTCGCCATATTCACTATATGGCGTCGGAAGTTTATATGATTCAGATTTTGGTTATCTGCCTTCAATAGGTTCTTCAGGAATTGCTTTGCCATCAGATACTTTTATCAATAATTTGAACCCGGCATCGCTTGGGTTTATGTATCAAAATCACTTTCTTTTTGATATTGGAGGAAAAGCCATTTCTACGACTTATCAAAGTAGTTCTCGAACAGAAAAACGAAATAATTTCCAGTTTTCTCATTTGGCTTTTGCATTTCCAGTAACTAAAAATTCAGGTTTTAGTTTATCGCTTCGCCCATATTCTAGTTCTGTTTTTAAAATTTCGAATTTAAAACTGCCAATTGCAGATAGTCAGGAGTATTATTATGTAAGTGCAGAAGGATCAGGCGGATTAAACAATTTAGATTTCTCATACGGATATAGATTAGGAAAGAAATTGACGCTTGGAGCAACTGCAACAGTGCTTTTTGGAAATACGGTTGATGATCGTGCTTTTTTGGTTTCAAACGCAATTACAACCATAAGCAAAACAACAGATTACAGCGGAGTTCGTGCAACATTAGGAGCGCAATTTAAAGTAGATTCGACTTTTACAGTAGGAACAACATTTAAAGTTCCTGCGAAAATAAATGCATCAAAAGTACAGTCTGTAACGAGTATTGCGGACGAAGTTCAATCGTCTATTGAAACAGATGTAGCTTCAGACGTTGACGATTATTACATGCCTCTCGAAATAGGATTTGGAGCTAGTAAACGCTTTAAAAATAATCTGAATGTGACTTTAGATTACGAAAAGAGTTTTTGGGGAAGTACAAACCAGTCCGAACTTTATGGAGAATTTGTAAATCAGGATCGTTTTGCTCTTGGATTTACCTACAGTTCAAAAAAGAATGCACGAAAATATTGGGATAGAATAGGGTATGCTGCAGGAGTAAATTATGATACAGGTTATCTTGAAGTAGATAGTCACCGTGTTAATAATGCCTCATTCTCAGTCGGACTTAATTTGCCAATTGAAAATACATTTTCATCTCTTAATATTTCCTATTCTTACGGACAGAAAGGTAGAATTGCAAATGATTTAATAAAGGAAAATTACCATAAAATATCACTCAATTTATCGTTGGACGGAATTTGGTTCGTCAAGCGAAAAATTGAATAAAACTCTAAAAGTCTTTTTTGATCACTGGATATTTATATTCTAAAATGGACTCTAAGACTTTAGGGTCAGAGTTAACATAAAATATAGGATCGTTATCTGTACTTTCAGAAAAACCTACCTTATCTTGAAGCAGATTTTTAGTCTGACGAGCAACAGCTTCTCCTGAATCTATTATTTTAATATGATCTGGGAGAATTTTTTTTATCTGAGGAATTAGATAAGGATAATGGCTGCATCCTAAAACCAAATAATCAATATTAGATTCGATCATTGGCTGAAGGTAAGATTCTAATAATTGTGTCATTTCTGGTGAATACAAATTACCATCTTCAATAAGCTGCACAAGTCCGTAGCCTACCTGTTCAATGATTTTGGTATTCTGAAACATTTCGGCAGTTTTGTTAAACAGCTCACTATTTAGGGTTCCTTT
>Ga0160502_100363_pt1 | contig 35910 bp, 23 predicted proteins | sample DIDnMG_14_FD_108237 | JGI IMG/M metagenome (GOLD analysis project Ga0160502, IMG submission 108237) | Enriched soil microbial communities from UW Madison campus, WI, USA - DID2933_E24_Xylan MG | ecosystem: Environmental > Terrestrial > Soil > Unclassified | place: USA: Madison, Wisconsin... | reverse complement strand
GGATCAGCCTATTTATGGCATTCAAGGTACGAAACCTAAAGGTTTTGAGGGATGGTATGAATCTATCGAAGCTATGGCAACGCATTACATCGATGCTATTATAAAAGTTAATCCAAAAGGCCCTTATGCTTTGGCTGGATTCTCTTTTGGTGGTATTGTAGCTTTTGAAATGACCCGTCAATTAAACGAAATGGGTAAAAAAGTAAGCCTTACAGGATTGTTAGACTCTTATGTTGATTCTTCTTATTATTATGGAAATTACAGGCGAAAACAACTTGTAAGATACTTTGACATAACGCATAGAAGGCTAGACTTTTTAAAAGAGATGTTGTTGAGCTGGAAAGCTTTCAAAATGCGCATTAACGGAAAAAAAGAATATATTTTAGAAAGATACTTTGGAAAAAAAATTACTATGACAGAACAAGAAGAGTTAGCTCTTCAGGAATTTATCGCCGCCGATCGAATGGTTAAAAAAATCGTTGACCGTTATCATCTTAAACCACAAAATTTTAAAGTCGATTTGTTTCGATCAAAAGATGATATCAATTATAAGCTAGACCCAACACATTTAGGATGGAAAAAAGCTGCATTAGGAGGCGTTACAATTCATAATATTTCTGGTAATCATCTAGATATTGTAGCCCCGCCAAATGACAAAGTATTAGCGCGATTACTTCAAGATATTTTAGACCAAAATCATGAAGATCTCTAAGCTCTTTATTTCATTTTTTAATTTAAAGATTACTGAATTTGTTCCAAAAAAAGAGTATTCTTTGGATAATAATGATATTGTGATCTATACCGTATATCTGCCCAATTTTAAGGATATACAGGCAGATTTGTCAAAGTTTCTTAATTCTGCTGAATTGAGCAAAACAAAGCGTTTTTATAAAGAAGTAGACCGAAATCGCTTCATTATATACCGATCGATTTTGAAACTTGTTTTAGGAGCTTATACGAAATTAAACGTGAAGAACATTTATCTTGATTATGATTTTAATAAAAAACCGTATTTAGCTTCGCATCCGTGGCTGCATTTTAATCTTTCGCATTCAGAAGATTTTGCGGCTATTGCGGTTTCGCGAAGAAAAGTCGGATTGGATATCGAATATATGAGTAAGGATTTCAATTTTACAAGCCTTCTTCCTGATGTTTTTGATGACAATGAAACCACAATTATTCAAAGATCAATTGATAAAAAAAATACTTTTTACACTTTATGGACACGAAAAGAAGCCTTTGTCAAAGCCCTTGGAAAAGGCATAGATGAAGATTTTAAATTCATTCCGTGTTTGGATGGAGAGTATAGTGTCGATTTTTCATTGATAAAAAACAGCCAAGACTGGCAAGTACGCAGTTTTGATCTTGCAGACGATTATTTAGGCGCGATAGCTCTTGAAGGTTTGGCTACGATTTCTAAGAATATATCAATGTATAATGTGCCAAATAACATGAAAGATTTATTAGAAATGGCTCAAAAAAGAGGCGGTTAAAATAATTTATTCCATAAAAAATCCCATTTTCTCAAATGGGATTTTTTAGTTTATATTACAATTAAATAACCAATTTAAGCAAGAGGTTCAGCTTTCATCTATTGGGGAAACTGCTTCAACTTCAGACTCGGAGGTATCATCGATCCAAGCAACAAAAAGTTTGTAACCTATTGAAAACACAATCGGACCAACAAATAATCCGATAAATCCTGACATGATAAATCCTCCAATCACACCCAAAAATATAACTAGCATTGGCACAAGAGCTCCTTTCCCTAATAAAAGAGGTTTTAAAACATTATCCGAAAGTCCGCTGATGATGAAAAATACAGTCCAGAAAATAGCGTATCCCGAATCTCCAGTTGAAAAAAGATAAATAATAACTCCAATATTAATTATGATTGGTCCAATCTGTAAAATTGAAAATATCAGACAGATTAAAGTCAAAATTCCTGCGTATGGAATATCCGCCATAAACAATCCAATTGCCTGAATTATTGTCTGAATAACCGCAACTCCCAAAATCCCTTTCACTACTTGATAAATCGTTGAAACAGAAATCGTCATGATTTGTTCCGCTTCACTTCCTGCAATTTTTTTAAGGAATTTCATAAAGAAAGATTTACCACTTGGAGATACCACTAAAACACCTGCAATGATGATAGATAAAATAAATTGAAGAAACGCTGCTCCAGAACTTAAAATACTTGCCATAATTTTAGAAGACAATTCTTTTATCTGATCTTGATATTTAACCACTCCCTGTTCCAAATCTGTTGACATCGACAGTAAAAATTCATAAAGTGGTTTTCCTATTACTGGCCATTCTTTTATATTATAACCAGGAGGCGCTACTTTTAAAGTTCCAGCCTCAAAGCTATTTTTCAATTCCAAAAAATTACCAGTTGCGGCCTTCAAAAAATAGATTAATGGAACCACCATAACAGCAATAATCAGGATTGTAATTACAACCGAAGCAAGTGCTTTTCGCCCTTTTAGTATTTTCTGTAACGCATTAAATAATGGATAAAAAACCACAGAAAGGATTACAGCCCAGAGAATAGGCATAAAAAAAGGCAACAGCAATTTAAGACAAAATCCAATTATCAGGAAAATGAAAAATAACTGCAAAATAGTTTCAAAGAGCTCTTTCTTTTTATTAGTATTAGTTGTTTTCATGGCTATATTAGTTTTTTAATTGTTGATGGTGAAATATGAGATGTTTAATGAAATCTTAATTCTTAATTTTTTTTAACCCCAAAATTGGCATCTGAAACTAATCTTCCTATTAAAACTACAGGATATAAAACGCCTGTCAGCACTTCAATCTGGACGAGGGCGCGAGCCAAAGGATGAAGTGGCACGATCTCGCCAAAACCAGTTGAAGTAATACATACATAACTGAAATACATAAAACTAGCCTGATCGCTATTACTTTCAAATTTTGATTCTGTTATCTGAAAAGATCCTTCAATATGTTCAAAAAGAAATAAATAAAGCGTGGACCAAAATTGCACTAAAAGCATATAGACTACTACTGAACCTATAATTCGATAAATTGTGACAGGTCCTGGTTCTAATACTTTGGCTAAAACCAAAACAATCAAAAGAAGCATAATTGCTACTGAGAGAATAAGATCGGCAAATAAAATAAAGACGTTATGATTTAAATAATTGATCCATTGTATGGCTAGAAACAAAACTGGAATTATGGAAATAATTAAAGCTTGTTTTCTATGTTTTGATACGGCTATAATTCCTGCAAAGATGAATAGCATCCAGAAAATATTAACTGCGATCATAAAATGAGGATAACTGCCAAAAAGAGGAATAGCAATAAAATGCATAATAAATAGCAGTATCAGCATTCCGCTAAGCCCTTTTTCTTGGGTCCAAAAACGATACAAGAAGCGATCTTTTTTTATTATCATAATAAAATCAATTTGTTAATTAAACAAGATGCAAACTATTTTTTATAATCTATATGATCAAATTGGTATTGGCTCTACTTCTACTCTTCCAATTGGCCTACGCCAAAGTTTGAAAAGCAGGATAATGAAAATGGGCAAAAAACAAATCGCCGACATGACGAGATAAATATCCTTATACGCTAATAATATAGCCGATTGAGAGGTTTGATTGGAAAGACTTTTTTCTGCTTTTTTCTGTGCCTCTGCATCAGACAATCCCATAAATAGAAAATTCCTTTTGTAATTTTCCAGCTGATTTTCTGCCAACTGATTTACAGAAGACAATTGTTGGCTTAAGCCTGTTTTATGCTGGACATTTAGATTAGAAATAAAAGTTCCTAAAATGGCACCGCCTAATAACGACGCAAAAATTGCCTGTGCGATAATTCCCGTCATCATACGTGATGTACTTAAATCCTTTGGCACACCTTCAGAAATATAAAGCAGCGAAACAGGAAAGAGAAATCCCATTCCTAATCCTTTAAAAATAAGCGGAAGAAAAAAATCTGATGCATCGATTCCAGGATAAAACCTAAAAAAGAGAACAATATGATACAATCCGTAGCAGGCAAAACCAATAACCCAGATCGTAGCTAAATAAATGCGTTTGTACAAAAGATAAGTTGAAAGCGGAATCGAAATACACAAACCAATTAATAATGAAAGATTAGTTACTGCTCCTAAAACTGGATCAAAACCTAAAATATTGGTCATATAACCTGTAATAACGCTTCCCGTTCCGTTGATTACACCAATATAAAACATTAAGACTGCACCTGCAATAACGTTTTTAAACTTGTAAACATTAGGATTAATAAGCGGTTCTGCTGTAAATCGAACATGAAGCAGATAAACTCCTACCGTAATAAATAAAAATGCTGATGCAAGTGTTATTTTAGGATCGCTGAACCAATTTCTAGTCTGTCCTTCGGCACATAAAAAAAGAATGATGGCAAAAAATAAAACCATGATAATCCAACCTCGCCAATCAAACTGAAATTGGGTTTTCATTGGCGCAACATCTGCTTTATAAAAATACCAAGCCAAAATTATACAGATTAAAAAATTGACATTCAGGAAATAAACTCCAAAAGTCCAATTATGGAAACTCACGAAATGTGCTCCCAAATATTGGTATAAATGCTGACTTCCTTTTTGGATAAACTGAAAAATACCATACATCAGAGCCATATTAAAAGCTGGATTGTATTTTAATAAAATCGGTACCATTGATGCAAATATTCCGATAATCGAAACTATCGCCAAAAGCGATCTGCACAAAACAAACCATACAATCGTTGGCGCAAAAAGTGATGCTGTATTGAATAACAAGGATAAAAATGAAACGGACAAAATCATTGTTCGCACTTTGATTTGTTTTCCCAATTTTAAACCTAAAGGAAGAAAAGCTAACATTGCAAAAATGGGAATGTAAACCGCATAACTAAAAGCAGTCGTTGAAGGTCCAAAATGTCCCAATATCTGCGAATTATCATAAGTGGTAACATTGAGTCCGTTAAAAAAAGGAATCGTCAGGATATACAATCCTGCAAGTGTAAAAACGCTTCCTTTTTTTCCTGCAAACATCTTTTTATTTTTTTACTTCAACAGTTACATTCATTCCTGGTCTTACTTCATGCAGCTCTTTAGCTGGTGTTTCAAATTCAATTTTAACTGGAATTCTTTGTGTGATTTTCACAAAATTCCCAGTTGAATTATCGGGTTCAACCATCGAAAATTTAGCTCCAGTTGCTGGAGAAAATCCAACGACTTTTCCTTTAAATTCTTTTCCGTCCAATGCATCAATTGTAATGGTAACTTCTTGTCCTTGCTTTATTTTTTCTATTTGAGTTTCTTTAAAATTTGCCGAAACCCATAATTTTTCATTCAGAACAATTGTGGCAATTGTTTGGTTTGCATTGATTAATTCTCCAATAGATAAATTTCTTTCGCCCACAAAACCATTACTAGGCGCCATAATGTACGTGTAAGACAATTGCAGTTTTGCAGCATCGAGATCAGCTTTCTTTCTGGCAACTGTTGCAGATGACGCTTCAAGATTAATATTGCTTTGTTTGGTTATCGAACTGCTGGCTTCCAATCCTTTTTGACCTGCTTTTACATAAGCTTCTTCCGATTTTAGTTTTGAAATAACCTGATCGTATTGATTTCGCGTTACAGCAGAATCAGCATACATATTTTTGAAACGCTGATAATCTTTTTGGGCTTTCTCCAAATTTGCCATATCTCCAGCCAATTTTTCTTTTCCCGAAGCTTGATTGGATGCCGAAGTAGTAATATTTTGCTGTAGCGAATGAAGATTTCCTTCGGCTATAGCCAAATCTGCTTCTGCCTGTTTAACTTTTATAATATACTCTGAATCATCCAAAATAACCAGTGTATCTCCCTTATGAACAAACTGATTGGCTTCGAATTTGATTTCTTTAATATGGCCAGTTGCACGCGCAGCAACATTGTTGATGTAGGCTTCAACCTGCGCATTATTGGTGGTTTCATAAGTGCTGAAATCAAAGAATAAACTTAAAATCCACAATCCTCCAGCAATTAAAAAAACAAAAGACAATACAGTCAGAATTCTGTTTCTCTTTTTTTCATTTTTCTGAATTACTTCATTTTGTGTATCTGCTTCGCTCATAACAAGATTCATTAAAGTTTTCCCATTGCATATTGAAGTGAATAATATTGAATGATTAAATCTAAATTGGCATTTACCAATGATATTCGAGAGTTATTCAGCTGTAATTCAGCATCTACAATTTCGCTAATTAATGCAAAATCATTATCGTAACGGCTTTTTACAATTTTATAATTGCTCATCGAAAGCTCAACATCTTTCTTGTAGGTTTTAATATTTTCTTTGCTTTCTGCATATCTAACATATGCATTTTTAACCTCTGTAGAAATCTGATCTTTAGTCACTTCCAAAGCAATATTACTTTTATCGATTTCCAGTTTATCACCAGATATTCGATGTTTTAAATTATAAAAACTAGAAAGATCCCAGTTCAAAGAAAGTCCTGCAGCCCAATAATTTAGAATATTAACATAATTCGGCCATTGTGCTGGATATTCGGTATTTAGAATAAGATTTGCATTTAAGTTCGGTTTAAATCCGCTTTTGGTCAAACTTAATGATGATTCTGATAATTTGATTTTAACTTCAGCTCGTTTTATTTCTTCTCTGTTTTGAAAAGCTTCTTCTAAACTATCTTGAAGATTTATATTTTCTGTCGGAATCATACTTTCTACTACTTCAGGTTTCAGAATCGTATTCGTTGGAAAACCGATTAAAATATCCAGATAATTACTAATCAGTTGGATTGTATTGGTACTTCTAAAAACTGAAACTTTAAAATTAGATTGCTGCAATTCAGTTCTTAAAAGATCACTTTTTAGATTTTGACCATTATTGACACGAGATTTCAGCTGACTGATTCGAATATCTGTATTGATAATATTTTGTTTTGTTACCTCGATTTGCCGATACAATTTTTCGAGTGTAAAATACTGTTCTGTAATTGCATTTTTTACGTCAGCTTCAGTCATTCTTACAGCCGATTCCTGTATTTGGCTAATTAATTCCTGCTGATTGATTCTGGTGTTGATTGCGTTTCCGCTATAAATTGGAAGTGTCGAAATAATATTGGCAAATGCCTGATGATTGTAATAATCAACCGTAACCTGACTTTCATAAAATCCATCGTAAAGTTTTGGATCTCCAATATAATTGTATCCGCCATTTAAGCTCAATCTTGGCATTTTTGCAATTTTCGCCTGACTGACATTTTCATTGGCAATAGCCAAATCAGTATTAGCTAGTTTTAATTGCCGATTATTTTTAATTCCTAATAAAATTGCTTCGTCTAACCTTATTTTTCTTGCAGTGCCAAGACTGCTGCTATCTTGCTGCGCAAAACTTATGTTGAGGCTGCAGCTCAATAAAAAGAGAGCTAAATGCTTTAAACGAAAAACTTTAAACCGCCAATAGCTCATGAGATTATATTGATTTAATTTTGCACTTTTTGGAAATTTACAATCAACATTATTTAATATTTAGCAGAACTTTCGAGAGAATTGGATTTTAGCTAGGCGGAAAAATTATGGTATCTTTTATTTGGATCTGCTATCCCAATATTATGATTTTCGTATAAATTTAAACATTTATTAATCAATACTTTATAATATAAACACTCAAAATTGTTCCATTTTATAAAATGAAACAACTTCGAAGGTTTCTAAATATATTTTTAAAGCAAAAAAAATCGCAATAATCAATTTGATCATTACGATTTTAAAAATAAATCAAAATGTAGTTTTCGGCGTATAATTTCTATTTTTCTGTTTTTGCATCCAATAAAACGGCCAATTGAATGCAAGGCGAATCAGAACGATTGCTCCAAGCATGATTGGTTCCGCGTTGAATTACAATATCTCCAGCTTTCAGTAAAGTTTCTTCTTCATCGACAATCAAGTAAATTTCTCCCGAAATAATAATGATATAATCTAAAGTATCTGTCTGATGCATTAAAGGATGCGGTTCTCCTTCTGGAGCTATCACACCTAAATCTTTATCGGGCGGAATCTGGACATAACGAAAATAACTTCCGTTTTTTGGTGTGTTTGGAAAAGCCGTATTTTCTATAACTTTTTCTTCAAATTTTGCTGGTGTCGAATCTGTTGACCAAATATCAGAAATAATTAATCCTGGAAAATGTTCTGATACATTGGTAACAATTTCATCTTGTTCTATAATTGATTTTCCGTTTCGTAAACCCGTTACGACTCTTCTTGGAATTGTTTTCATATTGCATTTATTGGCATTATTTTTTTTCTACCGACGAGATATTCCTACGGAATATTATTTTTTTACTCAATCTAACTTAAACCATTCGGTAACTTCTCTTTCGATATTATCTTTAATTTTCGGATTTTCAAATTCGTTTGAAGCAGGATTATATTCGTAATCTTTCTTCCATTTTTTATAATTCAAGGCAACTTTTTCAATGGCATCACAGATATAAAAAAGTTCTTCATTTGTCATTATCGGATGCAATGACAAACGTACCCAGCCCGGTTTATTGGTTTGGTTTTTCTGAAGTAATTCGTTTGTAATTGCTTTAGAACGTTTTTCATCAATATTGAACAAATAATGCGCATAAGTACTCGCACACGACCAGCCGCCACGAACCTGAATTCCAAAACGATCGTTTAAAAGTCTTACGATTAAATTGTAATGGATATCTTCGATTACAAAAGAAACACAGCCAATTCGGTCGCTTTTTAAATCTCCCAAAAGAGATAAACCTTGTATTTTTTGAAGTCGTGAAAAACAAATATCCAGAAGTTCTTTTTCTCTTTTGGCAATCTTGTCAACGGTCATTTTTTCTTTTAATTCTAAAGCCAAAGCTGTTCGAATTACCTGAAGAAATCCTGGAGTTCCTCCATCTTCCCTAACTTCTATTACATCGCTGTAACAATAATTTCCTAACGGATTTGTCCATTTTACATTTCCGCCTCCCGGATTATCAGGAAACTCAGATTGATATAATTTTTGATCGAAAACCAAAACTCCGCAAGTTCCAGGTCCTCCCAAAAATTTATGTGGAGAAAAGAAAATAGCATCCAATTGCTGTTCTGGATCTTTTGGATGCATATCAATCTCTACATAAGGAGCAGAAGCTGCAAAATCAACAAAACATAAACCGCCATTTTGGTGCATGATTTTAGCTAATTCATGATAAGGTGTAATAATTCCTGTGACATTCGAACAAGCTGTAAACGAACCAATTTTTATACTTCTATCAGCATATTTTTTAATTTCCTCTGAAAGGACTTTTGGATCTACTAAATTATTTTCGTCAGGCGAAAGAATTACAACTTCAGCATTGGTTTCATACCACGAAACTTGATTGGAATGATGCTCCATGTGCGTTATAAGACCTGCAGGTTTATCTTGTTCATTTTCGTGTTTTTTTCTCAAACCAATAATGCGCTGTAATTTTGATAATGCCGCTGTCATTCCCGTTCCTGTTGTCACCAAAACATCAGAGTCTTTTGCATTTACCGATTTTTTGATAATTTCCCTTGCATGTTGGTAAGCGTATGTAGAAGTTTTTCCTGTCTGACTTGAAAATGAATGCGTGTTGGCAATCATCGGACCAATTTTATTGAGCATTATATCTTCAATCGGAACGTACAACCTTCCGCTGGCAACCCAATCTGCATAAACAAGATTTTGTTCACCATAAACCGATTCAAAAATATGATCTATTCCTACTGTGTTTTCTCTAAATTTAGAAAAGTAACATTCAGATTCTGTTGGTTTCGTTGTTGACTCAATAGCATTCATTTCCTTATCATTTTTTTAATTAACTAAATTGTATTATTGGCTTTTTTGAGATTAAATTTTATTCTCCAAAAGTGTTTTTAAAGTAGATTGTAATTCTTCTCCATGAAGATTTTTTGCAACAATTATTCCTTTCGAATCCACTAAATAATTCGCAGGAATAGCTCTTACTCCATAAAGTTTGGCAACAGCACTATTCCAGAAAAGCAAATCAGAAACATGTGTCCATGTCAAGTTATCATCTTGAATTCCTTTAATCCAATTTTCTTTCTTTTTATCTAATGAAATTGCTACAATGTTGAATCCTTTATCATGAAATTCTTTGTACGCAGCAACGATATTTGGATTCTCTTTTCGGCAAGGACCGCACCATGAAGCCCAAAAATCAACTAAAGTATAGCCTTTTAAATTTTGGTAAAGACGAACTGGTTTTCCTTCAGGATCATTAGCAGTAAAATCAGGGGCTTTTTTACCAATCGCTAATCCGTCTAAAACGGTAACCAGTTCTTTAAGTTCTTTCACGTAAGTTGTACTTTGAAGGCTTTTATCTAGCAAAGCAATATTTTGTGTAATCTGTTCTGGAGACAATCGATACGACCAGTTTCTGTATAAAACATAGGCTGAAACCAAAGAATTTGGATGTTCAGTAATGAATTTACTGATTTCTACATCTTTCGTCTTTTTATAAGTTTCGAACAAATCTTGAGAAGCCGAACCTTCTACAACCGAATTGCTGTAATATTTCTTCGGATTTAATTGAACCGTAATTGGTGTTTTTTCTAAGAAAATATACAGTGGCGAACTTGCTGTATTTACGCTCAATCCGTATAATTCTGGTGTTTTTACTTTTGTTTTAAAGCTAAAATTTCCGTCTTTTACTTTTACCGAATCAATAGTTGTAAACATTTTATTGTGAAACTTTTGCAGATAAACGTATTGTGCCACTGTATCGACAACTGTTCCTTTTAATTGTAAATTACTTTCCTGAGCCTGAGTTTGAAAAGCTCCAAGAAACAAAGCAAAACCTAATAGTATTTTTTTCATTTTATTTTTAGTTTTAAGATTAGACAAAAGAGTTTCAGGCCAATGCCAAAAAGCATTAGCGAATAACATTTAAAAAGAAGATCTAAGAGAGATTATGTTTTCACATTCGAAAAGTGGCAAGACTATATTCTTCAAAAATTGAATTCAAAAGTTCGTAACCGGCGTATAATATCAAGTCTGCTTTCATTTTAAAAAAATAAAGATTTAACATTGATGATCTTATTCAGATTTTGGGGAAATCTTTTCTTATCTGTCCGTTTAACGGAAGGATTTAGCACCTTATTCGGCAACAGGTTGCTAAGACTTCATCGGGCCTATTCCCTCAGTCTTTCTGGATAAGTATCATTTTATAAATTTTCTGTGATACAAATATATATTAATTCTACCGAATTAGTCAAGTTTAAAATTGTTTTTTTTGAATTTTATTTTTAGTTGAGTTGAAAAACAACTTCAACATCAATAAAATCAAGGCATTAAAAGCTAAAAATATTTTTAATGATAATTCGTTTTTATAAAATAAATTCATACGTTTTATCAAAAACAGAGAATAAATTTCACTTCTTTTTAAAGAAAAACATAAAGATATTTGTTCGTTTCCAGATTAGAAAGCGATTCTTTCAACCCGTTTTCTAGATTTGTAGTAATAGATCGTAGAACTTCTTTTAAGTCTTTAAAATTAGTTGGTTTTATGAAATAACAGACAGCGCCAAGATTTGCAGCGGTATCCATATCATTTTTATACGAAGAAGTCGAAATCATAATTACAGGAATGTTTTTATAACGCTCATCCGATTTTAATTGTTTCAAACATTCCCAGCCGTTCATTATAGGCATATTCAAGTCTAGAAAAACAACTTCAGGAATTTCATTTTGTTTCTCTATCATTTTTAAAGCTTCGCTTCCATTTTCTGCGCAATGACAAATAATATTTTCATCTATATCGGCCAATGCCTCGCAAAACATTTCTGCGTCATCCCTATCGTCATCAGCTAATAGAATTATTTTTTTTATCATATTTAAATGTCTTTTTCTTTTTGCTCAAATGGCAATGTTATAATAAAAACAGCTCCTTTATTTGGAATTCCAGAGGCAGTAATACTTCCTCCGTGGCGTTCTGCTATTTTTTTACAAAGCGATAATCCTAAGCCAGTTCCTTCATAACGGTCTTTAGAATTAAGTCGTGTAAACGTCTCAAATATACGGCCTGTTTGATCAAGATCAAAACCAATTCCGTTATCTTCTACCGTAATAATAGCAAATTTTTTATCCTCTTCAATTTGTTCTTTTGCAGTTATAATAATTTCCGAAGCGGTATCTTCTTTAGCAAATTTAATAGAATTATTAATCAGGTTGTAAAACAATTGATATAATAAAACAGAAGCTCCTTCCAAAACGGGAAGATCTTGATAATAAATTTTTGCGCCTGTTTTTTGAAGAACAATTTCCAGATCGGTTTCTATGTTTTTAATGGTTTCATTTAAATCGACAATTGTAGCTTTTTGCGAATCGGCATTGATTTTAGAATATGCCAATACGCCATCAATCATGTTAAACATACGATCTGCCGCAACATGAATTCTATCAAAAAATTTCGAAGCAGATTCGTCTAATTGTCCTTCCAAATGATCTTCGAGACGACTGACAAATGTCTTAATTTTTCTAATTGGTTCTTTTAAATCGTGCGACGCAACATGAGCGAATTGCTGCAAATCGTCATTAGAACGCTGTAATTCTTTCGTTCGTTCGGCTACCAAAATTTCCAGCTTTTCAGTAGTTGATTTTTGTTCATGAATATCAGTGCAGGTACCAAACCATTTATTGATTATTCCTTCTTTATCTTTGATTGGAACTGCTTTACTTAAAAACCATCGATATCCTCCAGTATTTGCATTTCTTAAACGAAATTCAAGCTGATAAGAAGAACCTGCATGAACACTTTCGTGCCAGCCTTTTGACACTAAATAAACATCATCAGGATGCAATTTTGAAATCCAGCTTGAATCTCCAAATTCATGTTCTTCATAACCCGTGTATTCGTACCAGCGACTGTTATAATAATCAACAAAACCATCTGGATTGGCTGTCCAAATAATTTGCGGAACTAAATCTGCGAGCTGCCTAAATTTTTCTTCGCTTTCTGTAATTACATTTTGAAGCTCTTTCTGCGAAGTAATATCGCTAGATGCACCAAACCATTCAATGATCTTTTCTTGATCGTCTAATATTGGAACTACTCTAGAAAAAACCCATCCTATAGAATCGTCTGGATTTATCACTCTGTGTTCCATTTCGAAAATGCTTTTTTCTATTATAGATTTAGAAATAAGATCTACTGCTCTTCTTAAATCATTTGGATGAATAAATTTATCCAGCCAATTAACACGTTTTTCGCCAGAATTAGATAAACGCCCATCTCCTTCAAGATTTTGCATAATCATCCAATCGGCATCCATTCGATAGACTAAATCAGATGATGCATTGACTAACGCTCTAAAACGGCTTTCGCTTTCTTCCATTTTCTGGCGTGCTACAACTTGCTGTGTAACTTCAACCGCCACTTGTATCATTCCAGTTATCTGACCGTCTTCAATCAGCGGACGATAAGCCAGATTATAATAGTAATCTTTTAATTCTCCCGTACGATTATGCGGAACCAAAACTTCGCTTTGGTCAAAAGGAATTCCTTCATTATAAACTTTTAAAAGCTGTTCCCAAACGTACTGACCTTCTAGTTCTGGCAAAACATCAATCAATCGCATGCCAATAACTTCTTGGCCTCGACCAATCATTTGAAGCATGTGCGTGTTTATCTGTTCAATTATGAGATCGTCTCCTCTAAGCACTAAAGTTGGCGCAGGTGTTTGGTGAATCATTTTTCTGAAACGACTCTCGCTTTGCTGCAGTTTTTCTTCTGCCAGTTTAATTTCAGTAATATCTCTTGTTGTTCCAGCAACAACTTCAACTTCTCCTTTTTCATTAAATACTGGAACTAAAATATAATCATAAATTCTCCTTCCTAATTCTGCGTGCGGAAAAGAAACAGTTCCTCTTACGGCTCTTTTTTCGGCAACTACGGTGTCTATTTCTTGTTCATGCATTTCGGCATGCCAATCTTCATAACCATTTTCTCTTAGCCCACGCCCGATCGCATCTTCTGCCGTTTTGCCCCACATACTCAATAAGGCTTTGTTTGCATACGTGAACTTATAATCAAGATCAAATACATAAACTAGATCAGGTGTTGCATTTATTATAGAATTGTAAAGTCTTTTTTGTTTTTCGGCATCAATTAATGCATTATTCAAAGCATTTTCGGCATTTTTCTTTTCAGTGATATCTTCCATCGTCACTACCAATAATTCGCCTTGTTTTACTGTAGTAAATTTGAACCAATTTTTGGCATTTTCATCTCCATACCAATTTTCAAAATTAGTTGTAATTCCTGTTTCTGCAGTTTCAATAATTTTTTGGAGAATATTAGTTTTTTCAATTTTAGAAAAAACTTCGCTGAATCTTTTGCCTTTATAATCGGCAATATTGATCCAATTTATAATGTAGGTATTAAACAGCAAAATGGAGAAATCTTCGACCTTGCCTTTTTTATCATATAAAGATTTTAAAACTGCAATACCGTTAGGCGCAGAATTAAAAACAGTTTGAAAAAGGTCTAAATTATTTATTAGCTCCATTATAGTTTTGAGTTAAAATAATTTCTAATGCTGTATGATTTTTTCCAAAGGCCTTCCGAATTTGTTAAAATTCTTTCTCAAATATAGAGAAAAACCTTGTCACTTAAACATCAGTTAAAATGGAATTTAAAAATCGAAAAAGCCAAACTCTAAGATTTGGCTTTTAAACTTTAAATTTTAATTAATTCCTACTTTTTTATAGTATCTGTACTAATGGTTTCTGTAGTATCCATATTAATTGTATCTACTTCAGGTCCAACTGTATCAAACGTATTTTGAATCGAATCATTTTCATAAGAATCTGTTGTTGGAGTTTCATTCTTTTTACAAGAAAATACCAATCCAATCAATAGAATGAAAAAAGCGATTTTCATTTTTAATATCGTTTTCATTATTATATTTTTTAAAATCTTATTTATAAAGTTAAAACCTCTATCGCAAACTTCTTTACACAATTTTAAAAACCTGTTATAGAAATCAAATAGTATCAACTCGATTAAAAGGAAAGCAGCTTGCAGTTTTCTATACAGATGTTTTTTATTGAACTAACTCTAACAAAAAAGAGCGGAAAAATTCCGCTCTTTTGTATCCTTTTAATCCGTTTTGGTTGCATCATTTTCAGAAATATCTCTATGGAAATTATTTTTATGTCTAAGTTCCTCGTAATCGTCATCATCACCCCAATCTCCTGTATTTTGCTGTTGAATCGGATTGTTTCTTTCTTTTAATTGTTCATCCTTATTTTCATCACTTGGAAAATACATTTGATAACCAAAAATAGGATCCCAATTTGATTCTTGAGTACGATCGATCCCATCTTGGAACAAACCGTTTTGTTCATTTCTTGTATCCATTTGTCTAACTATTTTTATACCATCACAAATTGAAAGTATGATTATTACTTCATAACGTAGACTCGTAAAATTCAACAAATTAAGTTAAGGGGCTGTTACATCATTTTGTAGAAATTTTATATGATTCTATTTAACAGTTCACTAAAATTAAGCAAAATATTTCCAACATTGATTAAGAAATTGTAAAAAAAAATATTATGTTTTGAATTGTAAAATAAAACTTATTTTTTGCTTTTTAGTTTGATAAAGAACAACAATCGTTAATAAAAGAATAAAGCCTGTAAACACTAAGTTCACAGGCTTTATACCAATCTAAATCCCTAAAAGTAATTTTAAAAAGTAACCAGCTTAACTCCCAATGTAAACCATCTTGAAGGCAATGGCACTGCACCTACTTCATAATAAGTTGCATTGAAAATATTTTGTCCATCTAAGAAAATGGTGAATTTATTAATTGTCTGACTTACTCTAAAATCATTTACCCAGTAAGAAGGTCCTGTAATTCTTTCGTTAAAACGAGTTGCAAACATTACAGACAGATTTTTAAACTGATAATCTATCGTATTGGTAATTTGATGTTTTAATGAAGAAATCGAATATTTTGAATACGTTTCTGTACGCGCTGTTTTGAATTCTGAATCTAAATAAGTGTATCCAAGAAGAATGTTCAATCTAGAATCTTTAGAGAAATCAAATCTGTAAGTTCCTCGTAAATTGATTCCATTTGTGTTCAAATCTCCAGTATTCTGACTTTGCCAAGGCACTGTTGTTTCATTACGCATCCAATCGATATAATTGTCAATTTTTCTGTAGAAATAATTCGCATTCAAGCTCAAAGCTCTTTTGTTGTATTTAAATCCAATTTCGCTCTGAAACGCATTTTCTGAATCTAAATCTGGATTTCCAATATTTCCTGTTTGCTTCAAATACAAATCTGTGAATGATGGAATTCTTTGGCTTGTACCAACATTTCCAATGATTTTAAAAGCATCAGTAATCGCATAACTTGCATCAATTCCAGGATAAATCTGCCATTTATAATCTGAATTATAGTTTAAATATGTTCCGATATTTACATCTAATTTTTCAGTAAAGCTTCTTCTGTATTCTGCATACAATCCAACATTTTCACGATCGTGATCTCCAATGTTTGAAGAGTGAATATTTTCGTTTCTGAATTCAGCTCCAAAACCAATTTCTCCTTTAGATAATTTAACTGTAGAGTTCAATTCTCCCGCTATTGAATTCGTATAATGCTGACTTCTTCCAACTGCCAAATTTGAGTTTCCTAAATAACGGTAATCATCATAATTGTATCTGTAAGTTACTCTCGGCATAATTTTCCAACTATCCGTAATTTGATGATTTGACTGAATGTTAGCAAATGTAGTCTGAACAATTTCTGTAGAGTTTTTATCTCCCGGCGCTGCGTAAAATCCGTTTGCACCAAATCCGTTATTAATATAACCAGCAGAACCTAAAATTTCGTTTTTATCATTGATCTGCACATTTCCTTGATAGAAAATTTTATTGTTTTCGAATGCTGTATTGTAACGGTAACCATTGCTTTTATCGTGCGAAGCGAAGATTAAATGCTGTTGTTTTTCTTTACCTAAAACAGCTCCAGCCTGAATTCCTGTTCCGTAAAAAGTATCTCCTGAATCTTGTGTATCTTTTTCGAAATTAGAACCTGCATAGGTGCTTACTAAAAATCCAGAATCGGTTGGTTTTTTTGTAATGATATTAATTGCTCCAGTTAAACTGTTAATTCCGTAAATTCTCGCAGCCGGACCACGAACTACTTCAATTCTTTCAATTGCTTCAACCGGAAGAGGAAGATTCAACATATTATGTGCAGTTTGCGAGTCGATTACTTTTGCTCCGTTTAATAGAACAACAGTTTGCTCAAAACTTCCACCATCAACACTAATGTCGGCTTGAGTTCCAAACGGCCCTCTTTGTCTGATATCTACTCCGTTTGCATATTGCAATACTTCTTGTAATGTTCTACCAGGCAGCTTTTTAATCGTTTCGCTAGAAATAACATAAACGTTTCTATTTTGTTTAGAAATAGGTGTATTAAAACGGCCTTCATTAATAATGACTTCATCCATTTGGTTTATGGAATCATTCTTTGTCTGTGCGTAAAAATTGGTACAAATTACTGTAAAAACAGCAAAATAGATTTTTTTCATTTTGGTTTACTATTTTTTTTGGCAAAAGTAGGTTCTTGCCGTACCAATAAAGTATTCCAGTTTTACAATTATAACTAGTCCGGTTAAAATTCTATTCTATTTTACTTGAATTTAAAATAATACACAACAAAACTGAAAGATATTACCTATAAATCAAATATTTAGCTCTCATTTTTTTAAACTCGATCAAGCCTTCTTTCCAACTATTTCTAATTTCTTCTTCAGAAATTCCAGCTTCAATTTGCTGTTGTAGTTTTTCATTTCCTGCGCGAATGGCAAATTTTCTTTTATCGAAAAATTTAGATTTATCTGATGTTGTCTGATAGGCTTTTATCAGCCATTTTATTTCTAATCTATCTATTTTCGGAATCGAAGACAGATCTTCTCCATTGCACTCTACGCCATTATACAAAGGATCTTTATCGCCAAAATTTGGTTTTGGAGTAAAGGCAAAATTACTTTTTGGAAGATCTGGCGAACCATAAATTTGAAACTGTTTTTCTGTTCCGCGTCCCATACTCACATTTGTTCCTTCAAAAAGGCATAAACTCACATACAGATTAATTGCCTGATCGTTTGGTAAATTTGGCGAAGGACGAACTGGCAAACTATAAGAACTTTTTCTGGTATAATTCAAACACGGAATCACAGTCAATTTGCATTGAATTCCATCTTTCAGCCATTTTTGTCCATTGATCATTTTTGCTTCTTCGCCTAAAGTCATTCCGTGAAGCAAAGGCGTTGGATGCATTCCGATACCACTTTTAAAAGCAATGTCCAAAACTGGACCGTCGACAATCGCAATATTCGGATTTGGACGATCCAGTACAATCAGTGGAACATTGTTCTCAGCGCAGGCTTCCATAATGCGATGCATTGTAGAAACGTACGTGTATAATCGTGTTCCAACATCCTGAAGATCAAAAATCATGATATCAATTCCTTTCAATTGTTCAGGAGTTGGTTTGTTGTTTTTTCCGTAAAGCGAAACGATTGATAAGCCCGTTTTCGAATCAATTTCATCAGATACATGTTCGCCTGCATCGGCAGTTCCTCTAAAACCATGTTCTGGTGCAAAAATGAATTTGATTTTTACTTTTTGTTCCACTAAAAAATCAACGAGATGTTTTTCTTTAGTAATAATTCCAGTTTGGTTGGTTACAATTCCAATGGTTTTGCCTTTTAGTAAAGGCAGGTATTTTTCAGAATTCTCGGCGCCTGTTTTGATTTGCTGTGCAAAAGAAACCGCTGAAATTAGTATGCAGATTATTATATTTTTCATGAGAATATTTTGGGTTAAAGTTTTTTCGCCACGAATTCACGAATTATTTCAAATAATTGGTGTAATTCAACATGCTTTTTAAACACACAGATTATAAAAAAAATAATTCGTGAATTCGTGGCGAAAAAAAATCATCTATTAATTTGCCTCCAGATTTTAGCACTAAAATCGTCCTTGTACATCAATCTATTTGTTCGAGTAGGATTTACGCGATTCGTTAGAATTATTAAAAATCGGTTTGTATTTCTATTCATAAAGAAAAAAGTTCCCGTAAAACCTGTATGTCCAAAATCATCTTTTGTAAAAAACTCGTCTGGTTTTCTTTTATCAAAACCTAAACCTCTGTAAATACCTTCTTTCGCAAGCGGAGAATCTGTAAACTCTTTTACGACTTTTGATTTTAGAATTTGTTTTCCTTTATAATTACCATTGTTCATTAGCATTTTACAGATAACGGCAATCGATTCTGCGTTGGCAAACAAACCTGCATTTCCAGAAACGCCTCCAAAAATGGCTGCTGCCTCATCATGCACATAACCTTTAATAGTGTCTTTTCTGAAGAAATTATCCACTTCAGTCGGCATTACGTTTGCGATCGAAGTCCATTTTAACGGATTATATCCAATTTTTGAAATACCCAATTCGGTATAAATTTCATTGGTGAACTGATCGAGTTTTTTTCCTGTTTTGGTTTCAATCATTTGCTTCACCAAAAGCAAGTTTAAATCGCTGTACAGATATTTCCCTCTCGGATTTGTATTTGCTTTCGCAATCCTTTCATAAACCGATGGATAAAATTCTGGATTAAGCCACATGTTTTTATAAATCTGAACCCAATTTTCTTTTGGTTCAAAAACCAAATATTTCGAATCGTAAATAATGTTTTTATTTACAAACATATTATCAAACTGCTCAGGATATTGCTCTGATTTTTGATTGCTCAACAAAGGCGAATTGTCTGTTGTAGAAAGCAATGCTTGATAAAAAGTAATACTTGGCGTTAATCCAGAAGTATGCGTTAGCAATTCAAAAAGCGTTAAATCAGAAATGGCTGTTTTTTTGTACATCGGAACAATTTCGCCCACTTGATCTGTCAGTTTAATTTTTCCATTTCCAACCAAACGCATTGTTACAAGCGTTGCGCCTAAAACTTTAGACATCGAAGCCAAATCAAAAACATCTTCAGATTTTACTAATTGCTTTTTCGTATAATCGTGGTAACCATAATTTTTGGAAATCAAATTAAAATCTCCTGTACCAACAATAATTTGTGCTCCCGGAAAAAAGCCTTTTTCCAGAGCATTTGTCATCATCGAATCGATGTAAACTTCATTTCGTTCTAAACCAAATGATTGTTTTGAATTTTCCTGAGCATAACCGTTTACTCCAAAAAAAATCAAGGAAACAATTATAATTTTAATACCAATATTTTTCATAATACTATGGATTAATTCTTAAGTCTTGCGCTGCAACTAAAGGTTCATTATTGGTTCCAGTAATTTTAATTCTCACTGCTTTTACAGGCTGTTTCGGATAAATTGATGCATTTCCGTAATCGAAATTATCACCTTTTATAAAATCAGTTCCATTGTATGAATACTCAACAAAACCGTTGTTTACAATGAATCGCGGATGATGTGGAATTCCAGTTAAAACATCAATTTTTGAAGAGTTTACAGGATTTGCAAAAGTGTACAAAATCCAATCGCCGTCTTTGCATGCAACGTCTGTACGTAAATACGATTCTTCATTATAATCTTGCAGATTCGAAATTGGAAACTTCGGGTTTTCTGCCATCGACGAAGTTACTTTTACTTCTGGTTCCTGATATGGCGTACAATTAAATTTTACATTTGCAGCAGACTTTTTCTCTTCTTTATTTTCGACTGTAAAGTCTAATCGATACGTGTTTTTTTCATTATAATTTTCGATTAAAAATCTCAGGCGAGGTTTTGATTTTAATGTTTTTTCATCTGCGTAAGTCTGAACTAATTTATCATTTTCAAAAAGTGAAACCGTTTTGATTACGCCATTTGCAGTTTCATCAGTTGAAGGATTAAAAGTCAAATACCAAATTCCTTTTTTATCTATATGTTCCGAAATATTTTCTGAAATGTTTAAAATTTCCGCTTTAGCTGTATTCCATTCTGCAACAGGCAATTTCTCGGCTTTTACAGCTGGACTTGCTGAATCTTCATTGAAAAATACTCGAAATAAATATTGCTCATAATTCTTCGTCTGAATTGGTTCTGTATATAATGGCGATTGTTTTGTTGGCTCATTTCCGTCTTTATCAAATCGCACAACAGCACCTTCATAAGGTGGGGTTACAGTAATAGTTCCGTTTTTATAAATGGCTGTTGGAGGAAAATCTCTAAAAGCAATTCCCATATCGGCCAATCTTTTCAAATGGCTGTTGGTTAATCTTCCATAAAAATCATCCCAGTTTTTATCTTCTTTTTTAGACCATCCAATTTCAGACAAAGCGCTAATTCTCGGATAACTTTGGTATTCCATAATTCTTGCCGGGCGATCCAAATATTCGCTCCATAAAGCGCCTTGAACGCCTTTTATGTTTTTTTGTTCTTCAGGTGTTAAATCGTTATTTGGGATTGGTTCGAAAGAATATGCTCTTTTTGTATCTGTGATCGCCGCCCAACGATGACCACGTTCTGTTTCAGATTGTGCCATGTCAAAATACATAAATTGACCTGGCATCATGATCGTTGAATATCCTTGTTTTGCAGATTCAATTCCGTAACTAATTCCCTGCCAAGCAGAAATCAACGTATTTGGATTGATTTCTCCTCCTTTTAGGATTTCATTCCAGCCATCTGTTTTTTTATGGTACTTATCTACAATTTTTTGAACCCTTCTAAAGAAATAATTCTGAAGCTGAAAACTATCCGTAAACCCTTCTTTCGCCATTAAAGCTTGACATTTTGAACAATGTTCCCAATTGGCACGATTAACCTCGTCTCCGGCAATATGAATATATTCAAACGGAAAAAGTCCAGATACTTCTCTAATAATCGAATCTAGGAGATCATAATTTTCTTCATGCCCAACACACCAAACATTTTTCACTTCGCCCTGAACACTTTTAAGTTCTTGCGTTATAGCGCAACCCACTTCTGGATACGAAGCCGTTACCGCACGGGAATGTCCCGGAATTTCAATTTCCGGCATAACCGAGATACCACGATCTGCTGCATAAGCCACCACTTCTTTAATATCTTCTTGTGTATAAAAACCTCCGTAGCGTTTGTCTCCAGAACCATAAGACGGTAATAAAACTTCGCCAGGACCTCTCCATGCGCCTTTTAAAGTTAAATCTGGCATCGATTTGATTTCGATTCTCCAGCCGTTATCATCTGTTAAATGCCAGTGAAAAACATTCATTTTATGAGCAGCCAACCAGTCGATATAATTTTTTACGGTTTGCTTGTCGAAAAATTGTCTCGAACAATCGAGCATCATTCCACGCCAATCAAAACGAGGATAATCTTCAATTTTCACAAACGGAACTGTTCCTTTTTTAACCTCTTTTGCAGAACAAATTTGCACTAAAGTCTGAAATCCGTTTAGAACTCCATTTGTTGTTTTTCCTTTTACAAAAATTCCTTTTTCGTTTATTTCCAATTGATAGCCTTCATTTGGAAGATCTAATTTTTTATCAACTAAAAATGAAATATTATTTTTTCCTTGTTTTTTTCCAATAGAAATAATTGGGTTAATTCCTGTATTTTTTGAAATACTTGCTGAAATATAATCGGCACTGTTTTTTAGTTTTTTGTCTACCACAACTTTTAATGGCGAAGGCAAAACAAACTGTCCAACACTTTGCTGAACTGAAACTGGTTTTGGAATTATATCTAATTTTTGGGCTTGTACAAAATTTATCGAACTCAGAAATATGGCGATTAGAAGAATGCTTTTTCTCATTTCTTACTATTTTATTTTAGTGAAAATTCTATCGGACTGCTTTCGGTCTGGGTTTGACTCAAAGCGGTGAGCGCATAAACGTAGTTTTCCAAATCGGCATTTGGAACTTCTAATTTTAATGCTGTTGTCACATAATAAATAGTCGAAGGATTTGAAAAATCGGTTATTCTTCCTTTTGGAAATCTGTAAATCACATATTTCTTGTCGTTAAATGCCGCTTTCCAAGTCAAAACTGCTTTGTCGCCTTTTTTCGCAATTACTGCATTTGTTGGAACTTCTGGTTTTAATCTTGTAATCCTATTGGCTTCGGGAGTTAGAGCGATGTATTTGTATTCTTTTTGAAGAAGTGGCTTTCTCAAAGTATCTCCTTTTTTCAGAAAAGTAGAAGCTGTAAAATGCATTGAACCCTCAATTTGAGGCATTTTACGAATCATTTCAATTTGTTTTACAATTTGATCAGGACTTCTCCATTCTGGTTCTTTAGCAGAAGTTGAAATTTTATAATCGCCATGACCAACGTAAACATTTGCTCCGTATTTGTGTTCTGCCCACCATTTTGCCAAAACTTCAAAATTGGCTCTATCAAAACCAATGTGCCAGTATAATTGAGGCGTAACGTAATCGATCCAGTTTTCTTTCTGCCATTTTAAAATATTGGCATACAAATCATCATAGTTTGTAGCTCCTGCAACAGTTTTTGAACCTTCAGAATCTTTGGCAATATTTCTCCAAACTCCAAAAGGCGAAATTCCGAATTCGACTTCCGGTTTATTGGCAATAATTGTATCTCTGATTTGCTTGATGATTAAATCTACATTGTCTCGTCGCCAATCGTCTTTGTCTTTAAACTGGCGCGGTTCTTTAGCGAAAGCTTTATCATCTGGAAATTCTTGTCCCGCAATTTTATATGGATAAAAATAATCATCCATATGAACTGCCTGAATATCGTATTTACGAACAATTTCACCTACAACAGAAGCTACAAAATCTCTGGTTTCTTGCAAACCTGGGTTAAAATATCTTGTTTTTCCGTAAGTCAGGAAAAGGTCTGGTCTTTTAAAATATAAATGATCTTTTGAAAGTACATCTCTTACCGTATCTTTCTGCACACGGTATGGATTCAGCCAAACGTGAACGTTCATTCCGCGTTTTCCTGCTTCATCGATCATCATCTGCAACGGATCAAAACCTGGAGCAACGCCTTGAGTTCCTGTTATCCAATGAGATGCTGGTTCTTTTGTAGATTTATAATAAGCATCGGCAGTTGGACGAATTTGAAAAATTACAGTGTTCAAATTATACGAACGAAGATTATCTAAAATGGCAATCATTTCGTTTTTCATTTCTTTGTCTGACAAACCTGGTTTAGATGGCCAGTCGATATTTTCTACAGTAGAAATCCAAGCTGCACGCATTTCTCTTTTTGGAGACTGCTGACTGAAAATTTTGGTCTGAATCAGCAATACCAAAATCATAATTTTTACGCTTTTCATAAATTATTATTTTAGGTAGTTAGTATAGTTGTTTAACCGCTAAGCGCGCAATGGTTTACGCAATGCTTGCTAAGTTTAATTTTTTTTATCTAGCAAAGTCGCAGAGTCGCAAAGTTTTTATTTTTTAAGTTTTTTATATTCTTTGCGTCTTTGCGAGCAATTTCATTTACAAAAAAAGAAACTTAAAAAATGCTTTTAATCGATTGGCTAAAAAAACCTAACAGGCTTTTTAAAACCTGTTAGGATAACCAAACAAAACATGTGCGTACCAATTTTGGAAAGGCTGCAACAAACAATAATTTACTTTGTTTTTATCGTTTCATTGAAGAAATCATGAAAAAACAAAAGTTGATATTTTAATGAGTTTTCCCAGTATTTTAGATTATGCTCTCCTGGACGTTCGATATAATCATGATTTATTTTTAAAGCGAGCATTTTTGCATGAAGTTCTCTGTTTACTGTCATAAAAAAATCGTCAACGCCACAATCTATAATCAGTTTTAATTTGTTGTCTTTTACCAAATCTAGCATATTGGTAACGGTGTTTTGATTCCAATTTTCAGGAAATTCTGTAATTGTGCCTAATCGTTTTTTGATGTCCCAATTTTCTGGAAACGGACGAAAATCTACTCCTCCGCTCATACTTCCGGCAGCTCCAAATACGTCTTGATGTTTGAAAGACAAATACAAAGCACCATGTCCGCCCATGCTTAAACCTGAAATCGCTCTTCCAGTACGATCTGTAATGGTTCTGAATTTTTTATCAATAAAAGGAACTAACTCTTTTACGACATAAGTTTCATATTTAAAACTAGGATCTATCGGACTGTCAAAATACCAGCTTGAATAATTTCCGTCAACACCAACCACTATAAAACCATATTGATCTACTTGTTTTCTAAGTTCCTTAAAATCTTTTGCCCAAGAAGCATAATTTCCGCTATAGCCATGAAGCAAGTAAACCACAGGAAATGCCTTTTTGCTCTTTTTATAATTGTCTGGAACTATGACACAAGTTTTAATATTCTTCTGCATCGAAGCACTAAAAACCTGTAAAGTATCAACCTTTGCTGCTCTTGCCGTAAAAATTAGAAATGCGAACAAAAAGGTGTAAATTGTTTTTTTCATAACTGATGTTTTTTATAAAATAATATTTTTGAAAAGCACTGGGAAAATACAAAAAATTATTTCAAACAATCTTTTAAAATAGTCGCGGGATGCATGGCCTTTCTGCTCGTTCCGTCAAAAATCTGATGACGACAGCTTGTTCCTGCTGCTGCAATTTCTGTTGTCGATTCCGTTGCCCTAATTTTTGGAAACAGCGTATCTTCTCCCATTTGCATACTGATTTCGTAATGTTCTTTTTCATAACCAAAAGAACCCGCCATTCCGCAGCAGCCTGAATTATAAATCGTAACCGTATTATTTTTTGGAATATTTAGCATCGCAAAAGAAGCTTCAATTGTACTTAAAGATTTTTGATGACAATGTCCATGAATCTTTATATTTTTTTCTTTTTCAGAAAATTGTCCTGCATGAATTTTTCCGCTTGTAATTTCTCTTTTAAAAAACTCTTCAATAGTAAAAGTGTTTTTTGCTACTTTTTCTGCACTTTCTTTATCTCCAGCCAATCGAAGATATTCATCTCTAAAAGTCAAAATTGCTGAAGGTTCAATCCCAATTAAAGGTGTTTTTTCAGAAATTATATTTTTAAAAGTATTGATGTTTTTATTCGCAATTTCTTGTGCTTCTTCGAGAAATCCTTTCGAAATAAAAGCTCTTCCGCTTTCTTCATGATCGATTATAATTACTCTGTAACCTAATTTCGTTAATAATTCATAAGCATCAATTCCGACCGAAACATCATAATAATTGGTGAATTCATCACAAAAAAGATAAACGCTTCCGTTTTCAAAAGAATTAGATTCATAAAGTTTTTTGTTAGTTTGATACCACTTTCTAAACGTTTTTGGAGCCAATAATGGCACTTGTCTTTCAGTTGCAATTCCCATTCTTTTTTTAACGAAAGAAAGATTGGAAGCCCAATTGGTAACAGATGGCGCAATACTTCCCAATTCATTCAATTTTGAATTAAAAGCAAAGATTTTATTGCGGAAAGAAAAACCATTTGCTTTTTGATATTGGTATAAAAATTCTGCTTTTAAAGTCGCCACATCCACATTACTTGGGCATTCGCTTGCGCAGGCTTTACAACTCACGCACAATTCGAATACCTTGTACAATTCTTCGTGATCGAATTTATTTTCTTTTTCAGAATTCGTTAGATATTCGCGTAAAGCGTTGGCACGTGCACGCGTAGTGTCTTTTTCGTTTCTTGTCGCACGATAGCTCGGACATAAAGTTCCTCCTGCCGAAGGCATTTTGCGGCAATCGCCCGAACCATTGCATTTTTCGGCAGCACGCAAAATTCCTAAACTGTCTGAGAAATCTTGAATCGTCTTGATATCTGGCTCAACTCTTCCTGCTTCAAAACGAAGGTTTTCATCCATTTTAGAAGCATTTACAATTTTTCCAACATTCAAAATAGTATCAGGATCAAATGCTTTTTTAATTCGTTTGAGCAGTTCATAGTTTTTATCGCCAATCATAAAAGGCAGAAACTCTCCGCGTAGAATTCCGTCGCCATGTTCACCGCTTAACGAACCTCGATATTTCTTTACTAAATGAGCGACCTCAGTAGATATATTTCTAAATTGGTGTAGACCTTCTTTAGTTTTTAAATTTATCTTCGGACGCAAATGCAACTCTCCCGCTCCAGCATGTGCATAATAAATCGCACTTTGTCCGTGTCTTTCCATCATCTCAGCAAAATCGGCAATGTAACTTGGTAAATCGCTTAGTTCTACCGCTGTATCTTCAATAGAATCGGCGGCTTTGTCGTCTCCCACAATACTTCCCAAAAGTCCTAGACCCGCTTTTCTTACCTCGTTTACTTTTTCAATATCTGCTCCGTAAATTTTTGGCAAAGCATATCCAAAACCATTATTTACTAAATCTTTAATTAACGCATCGGCTTGCAATTCGGCATCTTCCATGCTAATGTGAGACCCAACTTCGAGCATGATAACTGCTTTTGGTTCTCCAACAATAAAAAATCTATTTTTGGCTTGTTCTCTATTGGTTTTAGTACAATCTAAAATTGTATCGTCCATCATTTCGCAAGTGTACAAATGATGTTTCATTGCGACAACAACAGCTTCCAAACTTTCTTGAATGGTGTGAAAGTGCGCCACAACCATAATATTATTGGTCGGCGGAAGATCATCTACTTTTAAAGTAATTTCAGTTGAGAATGCCAAAGTTCCTTCACTTCCGCAAAGCAGTTTTCCTAAATTGATGGTATTTTCTGTTCCCGAAAAAAGCTCCGATTTCAACAAAACATCAATTGCGTAACCCGTATTTCTTCTGTGAATTTCCGGTTTTGGAAATTCCCTTAAAATCTCTTCTTGATTTTCTTTGATTGAAAGCTCTTCGTAAATCGTTTTATAAATTTTACTTTCTAAAGAATCGCCTTTTATTTTCTCGATAAATTCTTCAGAAGTTAAATCTTTAAATACAGCAATCGTCCCATCGCTTAAAACTGCTTTTATTTCTACAATTTTATCTCTGGTAACGCCGTAGCGAATTGAGGTTGTTCCTGAAGAATTATTTCCAACCATTCCGCCAATCATACATCGATTCGTAGTAGAAGTTGTTGGCGAAAAAAACAATCCGTGCGGTTTTAAATAGAGATTTAATTCATCGCGAATTACTCCAGGCTGAACGGTTATGGTTTTCTTTTCAGGATCAAAAGCGATAATTTTATTGAAATGCTTTGAAACATCGACAATAATTCCGCTTCCTATAGTTTGGCCTGCAAGAGAAGTTCCTGCAGTTCTTGGTGTTATTGAAATTTTATTTTTTGAAGCAAATTGAATAATATTAATTATATCATTTTCTGACTTTGGAATTGCCACCGCAAGTGGCATAATTCTATAAGCAGAAGCATCTGTGGCATATAATTTTTTATGAAGCTCATCATAAAAAAGGTTTCCTTCTAAGGAAGTTTCTAATTCTTGTAGTTGAAGAGAATCGGGCATTTAATTTGGTTCTATTGCTTTTGGTTCTTTAATAAATGTTTTATACTTCTGCACACATCAGTTAAAACAATACAATCTAAATCTTGTTGGAAATAAATATTTATTAAAGCTCCAATTGAAAGCTTTGAACTTCTTCAAATTTACCAGATAAACGGCAAGTAAATGAAGTAATGGTTTTCATAAATATATTTGGTCAAAGGTTTAGCTTTAACAAATATATATACAAAAAAGATAGTTTTTACATTATTCTGCATTATTTAACAAAATAAATTTTAAAAAACGCAAAAACACGCAATATATATTTTTAAAACAATATCTTATAAGATAAAAACACCTGATTTTCTATATTCTTCCAATTTTGCGTCATACGGATCCAAATCGGTTACAATAGTGTCTAGTTGAGTTAATTCACAAACGCCATGTGGCATTTTAGTATTTAATTTATCTGCTGAAAACATCGAAACTACTCTATCAGAAGCTTCTATCATTGCTTTTTTGACAATTGAGATTTCGTAGCCTACTTCTGTAAGCCCTTGTTTTATATTAATACTGCTGGCACCAATGAAACAAATATCTGCTTTAATTTTAGACACAACCTGAATCACATCCATACCAATTGTTACCATTGCGTTTTTTTGCATTTTCCCACCAATAAATATTAAATCTATATTAGGATGCTGAGACAATTGCATGGCAATTGGTAAACTATACGTATATATTGTAGCCTTCAAATCGGATGGAATTAACTTTGCGAAAACTAAATTTGTACTTCCTCCACTCATTATAATAACTTGATCGTCATGAAGTAGTGACAACGCTTTTGATACGATTTTCTTTTTCTCTTCTTCTTCAGATATCGCAATGTCAAAAACATTTGCAGACTTCTCTTTAACTTGTACAGCCCCGCCATATACTTTCTCTAACAGCTTTTTACTGTCAAGTTCGTTCAAATCTCGTCGTATAGTATCTTCCGACAAATCCAGAGCCAAAGCCAAATCTGTTGTGACAACTTTTTGGTCCTCAATAAGCTTAGTCATTATATATTTATGTCTTTCGGCTTTCAGCATTTTTCTATAAAAGTTAAAGTTCATCACAAATATATCAAATATTTCAATTTATATTAGAAAACACCCTTAAAACTGCAACAGTATGCAAAATTTAAATTTTACAGATTAATCAAGTACAGATTATTTGATAAATTTTGCATTATTTTGCGTTATTTGATTTTTTTTTCTAAAAAAAGTTCTAAATAATGCATTTGTATGCAATAATTAAATATATTTGCTCAACAACCATTATAAAAACCAGATTAATCATGAAAAAATTACTTCTTATTTCAGTGTTGGTTTTGTTTATTCAAACAGCATTTGGACAAACAAAAACAATTACTGGAACTGTAAAAAGCAAAACGGACGGAATTCCAATTCCTGGAGTCAGCGTCGTAATTCAAGGCACAACAAATGGCACTTCTACAGATTTTGATGGTAACTACAGCATTTCTGTAGCGCCAGGAAGAACGCTAAGTTTTAGTTATATGGGATTTGAGACCCAATTAATTAAAATCGAAAATCAACAGAAAGTAAATGTTGATCTTTCAGAAAGCACTTCAAAATTAGACGAAGTAGTTGTTGTGGGTTTTGCTTCTCAGAAAAAAACCAATTTAACAGGAGCCGTTGCTAACATTGATGTAAGCAAAACTATAGGTAGCCGACCTTTAACTGACGTTAGTAAAGCATTGCAGGGAACCACACCAGGAGTAAATGTTTCTTTTAACTCTGGAAATATTAACCGTGCAGCCAATATCAATATTCGTGGAGCAGGAACTATTAATGGTTCTGATGCACCTTTAATTTTAGTTGATGGTGTTCCAACAGATTTATCGCTTATCAATCCAAATGATATCGCTACAATGTCTGTACTTAAAGATGCGGCTTCTGCTTCTATTTATGGAGCTCGTGCAGCGTTTGGGGTAGTTCTTATTACTACAAAAGGCGGAAAAACTGGAGAAGGAAAAGTAAGATTCTCTTATAGTGCAAATACTGCATTCACTAATCCGATTTCTACTTTAAAATTCTTGGATCCAACAGAAGAAATTCCTGGATTAATCGCTGCGGGAACAAGAACAGATGGTTCAACACCTGAGATTTTTGGTCAAAATTACAGTGTTTTATTAGATGGAATTAAAAACTGGAAAGAAAAATACGCAAATAACCGTACTAGTCATGAAATGGTTTATGGTGAAGATTGGGAAATAAAAAATGGTACGCCGTATTTTTACAGAGTTTGGGATGCTAATAAAGAATTATATGCAAGTGATGCGCTTCAAACAACACATAATTTATCTGCACAAGGAAATTTAGGAGATAAAAGTTCTTTCTTCGCTTCATTCGGATTAACAAACCAAGAAGGGATGTTAAGAGTGAATCAGGAAAAAAGACAAAGAGTTAATATTAATTTAGGTTTTACAACCAAATTAGCAGATTGGCTTACTGGAGATTTCAAAGTAATGACTATAAATAGCACTTACGATCAGCCATTTAACTATTACGGTGGTTCTGGAACAGATGATACAGGTTACGGAGGTTATTTTGGTTATGCACTTCGTTGGGGACAATATTTCCCGAATTTCGGAACTTATAGAGGATATAATTTCCGTACTGCTGGAGGATATTTATCAAATGCTTCTAGAAACGAAAACAACAAACGCAATACAAGACTTAGCGCTAAATTTACAGCAGATATTACAAAAGATTTAAATATTATTACAGAAGTAAGCACTGTAAATGAATATTACAACCGAAAACAAAATGGTGGTAAATTCTTAGCATGGGATAGCTGGTCTGCAATGCCATACGATGCTACAACAATTCAAACTGCTACTCCTGCAACTCTTGAAACAGGAAATGATTATGTAGCGCAATCAAAATCTGAGTCTACTACAAATGTTGTAAACATTTATGGTAACTACAAAAAACAATTTGACAAACATAATTTCAAATTCTTAGGAGGTTTCAACTCTGAGTGGCAAAATTTCTCTCGTAATTATGCAAGAAGAAATACACTTTTAGATAAATCTAAACCAGAATTTAACCTTGCAGTTGGCGAACAATTTGTTTCTGGATCTGCAAACACTTCTTTAAACCCAGCAGAAACTGAGTACTCAATTGCAGGTTTCTTTGCTCGTGTAAATTATGATTACAACGGAATTTATCTTTTAGAATTAAATGCTCGTTATGACGGTTCTTCAAGATTCCCAACAAATGAACAATGGGGATTCTTCCCTTCTGCTTCTGTAGGTTATAAAATTGTGAATGAGAAATTCATGGAAGGAACACGCAGCTGGTTAACTGATCTTAAATTGCGTGGTTCTATTGGAGCAATTGGAAATCAAAACGTAGGAAATAATGCTTTCTTATCTATCATGAACGCTAAAAATCCTTCTTGGGTAAACAGCGGCACTACAATTCCTCCTTCTGCTGACTTGCCAACCAACGTTGATCCTGCATTGACTTGGGAAAAAGTATATACTAAAGATGTGGGTATCGACATTAAAATATTTGATATGTTAGGTGCTACATTTGACTGGTACCAACGTGATACAAAAGGAATGCTTGCTCCTGGTATAACTCTTCCAGGTTCATTTGGTCAGACTTCTGCACAGACAAACTCAGGAAATATGAGAACTAGAGGATGGGAATTAGGATTAAACTTTAATAAACAATTAAGCGAAAGCGCTTCTGTATTTGTTGATCTTGCTTTATCAGATTATAAATCAGTTATCACAAAATGGAATAACTCTTCTAAATTACTTGCTTTAGTAACTACAGGCACAACGCCTTACTATGATGGTTATGAAATTGGCCAAATCTGGGGATTAACAAGTGACAGACTTCTTCAAGCTGATGATGTTATTACAAATAATGGTAAAACAGTAAACGGTGTTGATTACTCTAAAACAATGGGAGGTAATTTCCAATACGGAGCTGGAGATGTTCACTACGTAGATTTAGATGGTGACGGAGCTATTACACGTGGAGCTGGAACTGCTGATGATCACGGAGATTTACGTAAAATTGGAAATTCAACACCTCGTTATAAATACGGTATTACTTTAGGTGGAAAATACAGAGGATTTGACATTTCTGCTTTCTTCCAAGGAGTTGGAAAACGTGATTACTGGGCTGCTTCTGATGCTGTTTTACCTTTCTACAGAGCGCCTCAGCAAATGTATGCAAACCAAGCAGATTACTGGACTCCAGAAAACACAGATGCTTATTTCCCAAATCCATATTATGGAAATGAAGCAAATACTTTTGGATCAGGTACATCGGGTCAAAACAACTTTGTTACATCAACAAGATATTTATTAGACATGTCTTACTTCCGTTTAAAGAACTTTACGTTTGGATATAACTTGCCAGCAGCAATTGTGAAAAAAGCAGGATTAGAAAAAGTAAGATTATATACTTCAGGTGAAAATTTAGTGACTTGGAAAGACAAACGTCTTCCTGTAGATCCTGAAATTGACGAAACAGAAGTTTTCTGGGGAAGAGCTTATCCTTACACAAAAACATGGTCTGTTGGTGTTGATTTATCTTTCTAATCTCTAACTATTCAAAACTTTTAAAATGAAAAAATCAAATATAAAATCTAAGTTTCTGCTAATCTTTACTGCTGTTTTATTAGCAGGAAGCGCAGTTAGCTGTTCAGATTATCTAACAGATGATCCTGCAGATAAATTTACAAACGATAACTTTTGGCAGTCAGAAGATAACGTAAAAACCTTTTCTTGGTTGAATTATGACACTTTTTATGGCTACGGAAATGGTACAACAATCGGACTTTCTTTTTTCTACTATCATGGAAGTGATTATAGAGTAGATGATAACTTGTCTGCATTTACTTTTTATCAAATGCCAGTTACAGCTGCGACTACTAATACTTATTCTTGGAATGAATATTACACACTTATCCGCCGTTGCAATCTAATGCTAGAAAAAGTGCCAACTGTAAATATGTCTACAGAAAAAAAGAACCACTACATTGGGGTTGCTAAGTTTTTCAGAGCTTATACTTATTTCCGTTTAGTGCAAAAATTTGGAGATGTTCCTTATACTGACAAATATTTAGCTCAAGGCGATCCAGAAGTGTACTCTCCTGCAATGCCAAGAGCTGAGATTATGGACAAAGTAATTGCAGAACTTCAGGAAGCCGCAGATTTAATGCTTGTAAGTGATGATAAAAACGTTACAGCAAATAAATATACCGCTTATGCAGCTTTGAGTAACGCTTGTATTTACGAAGGAACGTACAGAAAATATCATTTAGGCCAAGACGGAAGTTCTTATCTTAACAAAGCCAAAGCAGCTTCATTAATGATTATGAATAACCCGAGTTATAAATTAAATGCTGATTGGAAATCTTTATACAATTCAGTTGAATTACTTGGAAATACAGAAGTGATATTGGCAAAACGTTACTTAACAAACGTTTTAATGCACTCTCTTCAAAACTATACTAATACTTCGACTATTCAATATGGTTTGACAAAATGGGCTGCAGATAGTTATGTAACGACAAACGGATTACCAATTCAACAAGCTGGAAACAGTCAGTATGTTGGTGATGACAACGTTACAGATACGTTTACTAATAGAGATCCTCGTTTTGGTAAAACGGTAAATCCAGCAAATTACGGCTACAAAGGAAAACCTTTTGGTACAGCAGCTTTAGTTTCAATGTCTGGATATGTATTCGAATTATACAACAACCCTGCTACAACAGGTCCAGATGTTACAACTGGAGGACGTAATTACACTGATGCTCCATTATTTACTTTAAGTGAAGTTTATTTAAATTATGCCGAAGCTTGTGCTGAATTAGGAAACGCTACAAACAGCGATCTTGATTTGTCAATCAATAAAGTTCGTGCTCGTGCAGGAATTGCTCCTTTAACTACAGACGGCGTTAATGCTTCTGCAAATGGTGTTCAAATTAATGACCCTAGAAGAACTTCTGCATTAGAGCAAATTTCTGGAACTGTAAATCCATTAATTTGGGAAGTTCGTCGTGAGCGTCAGATTGAATTTATGAGCTGGACAACTTTAAGACAAGCTGATATTTACCGTTGGAAAAAAGGTGATTATTTAGATACTAGTAAAAATCCAGACGTAAATCTAGGTGCTAGAATTGGAACTCCAGTTGGATCGCAAACTGTTGTTGACGCAAATGGATATGTGAAAATATACCCAGCAAGTACAAGAAATTTCGAACCTAAGCATTATTTAATGAACATTCCAACGAATGACATCGACTTATATAAAGCTCAAGGTGTAGAATTAAAACAAAATCCAGGCTGGTAATTTAGTAACAGCTAAAAAATTAATACATACAAAACTACCTCCAAGATCGTTTATTTTGGAGGTAGTATTTAAAATATTCTTTTTTAAACACATCGTCAAAAGACAAAAAGACACAATCAAAATCTAGCCTGAAATAATCTAGGCAAAACAATAGTTTTTTTTAGAGTCCCCTATCTACCTAAAACATTTATATATACCAATAATATCCTTAATTTTATTAAGTCAAGTTTTTGTCTTTAACTATAAACTGTATTTAAAATGATAAAATTTATAGCAAAAAGTGCTTTTGTTGCAGCATTTCTTTTTAATACTCCGTCTTATTCAACAGTAGTGAAAACAATTGGAACTAATAATTCTGAAGCATTCAGTTACACTGAAATTAAAACAGGAGCAGATAATTATGAAAAATATCTTCCTCTTTTAAAAGATAAAAAAGTCGGAATCGTAACCAATCAAACTGGAATTTTATCCAACAAAACACATGTTGTTGATTTCCTTTTGGAGAAAAAGATTGCCGTTCAAACTATTTTTGCTCCAGAACACGGATTTAGAGGAACAGCCGATGCAGGCGAGCACATCGTTGACGGAAAAGATCCAAAAACTGGTTTGCCAATTATTTCTCTTTACGGCGACAATAAAAAACCAAAACCAGCGCAGTTATCTGGAATTGACGTTATGATTTTCGATTTGCAAGATGTTGGAGCACGATTCTACACGTATGTTTCTTCGCTTCATTATGTAATGGAAGCTTGTGCAGAAAATAACGTTCCGCTTATTGTTTTTGACAGACCAAATCCAAACGGTTCTATTGTTGACGGTCCGCTTTTAGAAAAAGAATTTACAAGTTTTGTGGGCATGCACCCTATTCCGCTCCTTCACGGAATGACGATTGGTGAATATGCTCAAATGGTAAATGGCGAAAAATGGCTGAAAGATGGCGCTCAATGCAAATTGACTGTTATTCCATGTTTAGATTATAAACGAACAATGCCATACAGTTTATTGGTAAAGCCATCTCCAAATTTGCCTAACGATCAATCGATCAACCTTTACGCAAGTTTATGCCTTTTTGAAGGAACAAATGTGAGTATGGGACGCGGAACTGAAAAACAATTC